>PVMK01189472.1_pt2 | contig 96427 bp, 90 predicted proteins | sample 1853481 | NCBI WGS metagenome assembly PVMK01 (sample SAMN08533507, study PRJNA380276) | Marine sediment metagenome, whole genome shotgun sequencing project.
AAAGGCAGTTCCTTTAAAAGAGCACTTTTTAATCTAAAGCCGGGTGATGAGGTAGAGACCTCGGGCCCAATGGGTGATTTTGTCATTAAAAACTTTAAGGATAAATTAGTGTTTATGGCAGGAGGTGTCGGTATCACACCATTTCGCTCGATCCTTATGGATATCATAGAAAGGGGGGAAAATCCTGAAGTAATATTATTTTATGGAAATAAAGACAAAGATATTATTTTTAAGGATACTCTTGATAAACTGGCAGATAATAATATTTGGCTGAAAATACATTATATTTTAGAACCTCAATTCATTGACAGTGATATCGTGAGAAAGAATGTAAATGATCTTTATAATTCTTTTTACTATATATCAGGACCATTAAAAATGGTGCAGATCATGAAGGAAATGCTGTTGAAGATGAATATTGAAAGCAAGAATATAGTAGAAGACTATTTTTCCGGCTATTCTGATAAAAAATAATAAAGAGATCCTCCGGTAGAAGACAAACAAAATAAATCATATTTAAATAATAATATAGTATCCGATTATTTATAGTATTTGCAATCATCTACTTTGATCCTGTTACCGCCTCTAAATTTATATATTCTATTGCACAATAGCACAAATATATATATAATTGCTCTATGTTTTTTAAACTGGACAGTTTTGCACTGGTTGGGGTAGATGCAGTAAAAGTCACAATCGAGGTCCATCTCTCAAGGGGACTTCCGGGGCTGTACATTGTAGGACTCCCCGGAAAGGCAATAAATGAGGCAAGGCAGAGGGTTCGTTCTGCAATACTGAATAGTGGTTTTGAATTTCCTGTAAAGAAAATAATAATCAATCTATCACCTGCAGACATGAGAAAAGAGGGTTCGCTGTATGACCTGCCAATAGCGCTGGCTATACTTGCAGGGAGCGGGCAGATAAGTCCCGGCTGTTTTAATGATTCATGTTTCATCGGTGAGTTGTCTCTTGACGGAAAGATAAATCCGGTAAGGGGGCTTATCTCGATGACTGAAAAAGCAGTAGACCTTAAGAAGAAATACTTCTTTGTTCCCTGCCATCAATGCAGAGCAGGCATCAGTCTTTAAGGAAATCGATATAATTGCATGCTCACCCTGGAAGAAACCATAAAAACAATAAACAGTGGAAGTCCCGGAAAAAATGCCTGCAGAAGGGCCGATCCAGATCTATCCTGTAATAATTGTGAAACAGACTTTAGTGAAGTCAAAGGCCAATTCAAAGCTAAACGGGCCATTGAATTGGCCGCAGTAGGAATGCATAATATACTTTTAATAGGACCACCGGGGAGCGGTAAGACCATGCTTGCCAGGAGGATAGCAACTATTATGCCCTGCCTTGATCTCCAGCAGTGCATAGAGGTAACCAAGATCCAGAGCCTATGCAATGAAACAAGCAATGGGATCATTACGGACAGGCCATTTAAAAACCCCCATCACACTATAAGCAGGGCGGGACTTATTGGTGGAGGAGTCTATCCAAGACCGGGAGATATCAGCCTGGCCCACCGGGGGATATTGTTCCTTGATGAACTCTCGCAATTCCCTTCAAATCTGGTGGAGGATCTGAGACAGCCGCTTGAAAACAGGGAAGTCATAGTCACCCGGAACCAGGTATCATATTGTTTTCCTTCAAACTTTATGCTGGTGGTGGCTACAAATCCATGTCATTGCGGATTCTGGGGTGATAGGGAAAACAGGTGCAAGTGTTCGGAAAGGGAGATAAAGAGGTTCTGGAGGAATCTGTCAGGTCCGATAATGGACAGGATAGACATAAGGGTTTTTGTATCAAGACTAAAAGAAGAGGATTACATCAATACAGAATTAGGAGAAAACTCTGAAAAAATAAAGAAAAGAGTGGAGAGAGCTGTGGTATTTCAGGGGAATAATAATAAAGACAGGAAGATAAAATATAATAGTGAAGCTGATGCGGCCACTATAAATAAGTGGCTTGCCGGAGACGAAAGATTGAGAAAGGCTGCATTTATGGTTGGAAAAAGGTTTAAGCTGTCGGCCAGGGGACTGTCAAGCATTTTGAAAGTATCCCGGTCGATTGCGGATCTTGAAGAAAGTAAGGACATAGAAGACGAACATATCCTGGAAGCAGCAGGCTATAGGGCGATCAAAACATATGGATAGATTATTAAAAGACATCCTTTTTATATTATATGATATGAAGATCAATGCATCTGACCTGGTAAAACAATACAGGAGAAGCGGGGATGATATAAGGGCCGCTATAAATTATTTTAAAAACAATAAAAGTCCTGAAAGGTCACGGCAGCTGACTTTTGGAGGTTTTAAAGAAAATATGAAAGAAATGGAAAATAATGGCGGCTCTGTGGGGATATTAGAATATGTAAAAAAACACAGGCTCGGGATCATGCATATAGGCAATAAAGATTATCCTCCTGACTTGCTTAATATATTTGTACCTCCACCCGTACTTTATTACAGGGGTAAAAGACTTGATGATAAATTGTTTAATATTGCCGTAGTGGGAAGCAGGCGGTGCTCGCATTACGGCAGGGAAGTAGCTTCATATCTTAGCAGGAATCTTTCACGTATCGGTATAACCATAGTAAGTGGTCTTGCCCTTGGGATCGATGCTTCTGCCCACCGGGAGGCAGTAAAAGAAAAAGGCGGCAGCATAGCAGTTCTGGGAAATGGACCAGATATTATTTATCCACCCGAAAACAGGGATCTATACAAAGAGATTGAAGGAAACGGTACGATCATCACAGAATTTGCCCCGGGGACCCCGCCACTCAGGACAAATTTTCCAATACGCAATAGGATAATCAGTGGACTTTGCAAGGGTGTAATAATAATTGAAGCTGGACAGAGAAGCGGCGCAATGATAACAGGTGAGCTGGCACTGGAACAGGACAGGGAAGTATTTGCTGTACCTGGCAGTATATTCAGTCCCGGAAGCAGGGGATGCCACAAGCTCATTAAAAGTGGGGCAAAACTTATAGAGGACATAGATGACATACTTGATGAATTTGATCATCTTTTCAAGGAGAAAAATCATATAGCTGCTGAAGTGATAGATAAAAAAAACATTAGAAAACAGAAAAGACCCGGTGACATGTCAATAAACGATATTAAACTTGAACCTTTGCAGTCAAAGGTATTTGAAGTGATCGGATGCAGGGCCAAGAGTTTTGATGATATAAGTATTTGTTCAAGTTTGGAGGCGTCCAGGCTATTAAAGATATTATTATTCCTGGAGATGAATGGGATGATAAGGGAATATCCTGCAAACTATTACAGCAGGAGTACAAAGTGCGGTACATTTTAGCCATTAGTCTTTGTATTAGTAGAGGATTTCAATTAAAATAAAATCAAAATGATAAAAGATTAAGTTAACGGTAGGTGCAGAGGAGAGGTAGATGCCACTTTTTAGAAGAAAAAAAATAACAAGACCAAAAAATCAATTGGGAATGGCTTTGTATCAATATGACAGGATAGTGGGTAAAGAACTTGCGGGTTTCTTAAAATCCCTTGCTGCAGGGAAAAGTATGAACTCCGGGAGGGGGAATGCTATTCTTGAAGATTCTATTTATAAACTGGATTATATACTTGAAGATATCTCGAAAGAGAACTTGAAAATAGACTATCGTTCCGATAAGACAAGATATGCAATAGTCGAAATGATAAACGAGCTGAAAAAATATTTTAATAAAGCAAAAGAAAGAAATTTTGACGGAGAGCAGCTCCAAAATGATAAGACTATAAAAAATCCTGCGGAGATTGCTGAACTCAGGGAACAATTAAAGAAAAAAATGAAGGATATTGAAAGCGATTATATTTAATAATGGATCTGGGTGACAGCCTCGAGCTATATCTGAAATATCTAAGATATGAAAAAAACCTGACTCCAAATTCAATAAGGTCCTATACCAGGGATATTCTCCAGCTTCACAATTTTCTTGGTGCCAGCAAAAAAATCAATGATACATCACAACTGGATCTTACAGTTTTCAGGAAGTTCTTAAGAGCTATCGATGAAAACAAATATGCAAACCGGACAATTCTCAGGAAATATTCTTCATTTATTAATTATTTTCGTTTTCTTGAAGAAAATGATCTCATAGACATACAGCTGTCACAATTCATCAATGTTCCGAGGAAAAGGGAACGCCTTTATACCTTCCTTTCTGAAAAAGAAATGGAAAGACTTTTTGACTCCATGGAAGCAGGGGATTATATTGATAATAAAAACCTGGGCAAGGGCCCGCAAAGCAGGAAAACTCTTATTGGCCTGCACAAAAGAAACCGCCTTATTATAGAGCTCATATATTCGACGGGTGCGAGGGTCAGCGAAGTAGAGAATATAAGGATCGGGAGATATTGACCTTAAAAAAAACGAGATAAAAGTAACGGGAAAAGGCAGGAAGCAGAGGGTGGTCTATATTAATAATAAATGCCTCCATTGGCTTGGTATATATTTAAGGGAAAGCCGTCCCGAATTGTCATTTAATAAAAAAACCGGCACGCATTCAAGTGATCTGCATCTTTTACTAAACAGTAATGGCAGCAGGCTCTCCTCCAGGAGCATCAGGGAGATCGTCGGGAGATCTGTCCAGAATGCGGGGATCAAAAAAAAGATCACCCCTCACAGTATCAGGCATAGTTTCGCTTCCCACTTACTTCAGGAAGGTGCAGGAATAAGGGAGATACAGGAGCTGCTGGGTCATGAGAATATTTCTACTACGGAGATATATTCCCATCTTGACATTAAGAAGATAAAAGACGATTATAGGCGCTTCCACCCAAGGGCAAAATAGACTGTTAGAGGCCCGGTAATCCATAATTTAAAATATAGTTGATTATTTACCCAATAATATATATTATGTTAGATTGAAGTTTGAAAAACACACATCACTTGTGGTAATATGGTGCGCAAATTTAATGTTAAAGTGGTGGAGGAAAACCATAATTAGGAGGTATTAGATTGAGTGTCGTTACTATGAAACAACTCCTCGAAGTAGGAGTTCACTTTGGTCATCAGACCAAAAAATGGAATCCCAAAATGAAGAAGTATATACATGCTGCCAAAAACGGTATATATATAATCGATCTGACACAGACCCTTAGATTACTTCTGGAAGCATATGAATATACAAAGAAGATCTCTGCAGATGGAGGTACCATACTTTTTGTAGGTACAAAGAAGCAGACACAGGACATAATCGAGAATTCAGCAAGTGAATGCGAAATGCCTTATGTCAAAAACAGGTGGCTTGGCGGGACATTGACTAATTTCGAGACCATCAGCAAGAGGGTCAGGCGAATAGTTGAGATCGAAGAAATGGAAGAATCAGGAATATTTGAAAAATTACCGAAAAAAGAAGTAATCGGTATTAAAAAAGAATATGATAAACTGATGTATAATATCGGTGGTATCAGGGATATGAAAAGAATCCCTGACGTAGTATTCATAATCGATCCGAGCAAGGAAGTCATAGCAGTTAATGAAGCCAGAAAACTCGGTATCCCGATAATAGCGATCACAGACACTAATTGTGATCCTGACTTGATAGATTTTGTGATCCCCGCTAATGATGATGCCATACGTTCTTGCGGCCTGATCACAAATGTTATTGCTGAAGGTGTCAAGCAGGGTGGGCAGGAGAAGGTAAAAAAAGATAACAGCCCTGAAGAAAAAGATGGCAAGAAGCTTGAAAAAGAAAAAAAAGAAGAAGATATTGAAGATTCACCAGAAGAAAATGTCTGGACTTAATTAGGAGGAATAATGGAAATAAAACCTGGATTAGTAAAAGAATTAAGAATAAAAAGTAGCGCCGGTATGATGGATTGTAAAAAAGCCCTCCTGGAGTCAAAGGGTGATCTTGTTAAAGCGGAAAGCTTATTAAAGGAAAGAGGACTTGCCCAAGCTTCAAAGAAAGCATCAAGAGCTACAAAAGAAGGTATTATCGAAAGTTATATACATCACGGTTCAAAGATCGGTGTACTGGTTGAAGTGAACTGTGAGACAGATTTTGTTGCAAGAAATGAGATATTTAAATCATTGGTGCATGATATTGCACTTCATATAGCTGCTGCAGATCCGGCATATTTAACTATAGATGAAGTACCTGCTGATGAAATTGAAAAAGAAAAAGAGATATTTAAGAAGCAGGCTCTAAATGATGGAAAACCTGAAAAGATCGTGGAGAAGATAGCAGAAGGCAAAATAAGGAAATACTATGAAGAAAATGTTCTCCTTGAACAGGCTTTTGTAAAAGATCCCGATAAGAAGATCGATGACCTGCTTAAAGAAAATATAGCAAAGATCGGCGAGAATATAGTAATAAAGAGATTCTGCAGATTTGTTCTTGGAGAAGACTAAAATACTGTATAATTTATTTACTTTCATTAATTGTCAATAAAATATTATATCTATTTGCATATGGCTAGTTCAAAATACAAAAGAGTTCTCTTAAAGATCAGCGGTGAAGCTTTGCTGGGGAATGAGGGCCATGGGATAGATCCCGTTATTACAACCGGAATTGCTGTCCAGATAAAGGAAGTAATTGAGATGGGTGTTGAGATAGCAGTAGTTATCGGCGGAGGCAATTTCTGGAGAGGAACATCAGCCAGTGCAAATGGAATGGATCGCAATACTGCGGACCATATAGGGATGCTCGCCACGATAATGAATGCCCTGGGACTACAGAACGCATTAGAAAAGATCGGAGTGTTTACCAGGGTGCAGTCTGCAATATCATTGCAGGAAGTAGCAGAACCCTTTATCAGGAGAAGAGCAGTACGGCATCTGGAAAAAAAGAGAGTAGTGATCTTTGCCGGTGGAACCGGAAATCCTTATTTTACAACTGATACGGCAGCAGCATTAAGGGCTCTTGAAATAAATGCTGAAATCATTTTTAAAGCAACAAAAGTAGATGGCGTATATGACAAGGACCCGCTTAAATACAAGGATGCAAAAAAGTATGACAGCCTGAGCTATATCGAAGTCCTTAATAAAAATCTCAGGGTAATGGATTCTACTGCAATATCACTTTGCAGGGAAAATAATCTGCCAATTATAGTTTTTGATTTAACCATGCCTGGAAATATCAAAGGTGTTATAATGGGAAACAAGATTGGAACTTTAGTATCAAAGGGGTGACCATGAAAGACAGGATCATATCTGAAGAAAAGAATAAGATGAATCATTCGGTGGAAAATACTCAGCATGAATTTAATACAATAAGGACAGGCCGTGCATCAGTAGCTCTTTTGGACAATATCTATATTGATTATTATGGAACCAGGACACTGATAAAGCATGCAGCAAATATTAATGTTCCTGAAGCAAGGATGATAGTGATAGCTCCCTATGAACCAAAATTTTTGCAAGAGATCGAAACACAGATAATCAAGTCAGACCTGGGTATAAATCCTACAAATGATGGAAAATCCATAAGACTTTCTATTCCTCCTTTAAATGAAGAGAGAAGGCTGGAACTTGTAAAACTTGTAAAGAAAATTGCTGAAGACGGAAGAGTGGGAATAAGGAATATCCGCAGGGACAGCAATGATGAGTTCAAGAAGCTGGAATCAAATAGTGATATTACTGAGGATGACCTCAAGCTTTCCCAGAAAGAGGTTCAGGACATAACTGATGAATTTATCCTTAAGATAAACAGCGCCCTCGAACTGAAGGAAAAGGAAATAATGGAAGTGTAGGTAATATATATTGAGTTTGTTTTCTTCAATATTTTCTTCAAAAAAGCAGCCTTCACAGGACAAAACCATAAGAAACAATATTCCCAAGCATATTGCAGTAATAATGGATGGTAATGGCAGGTGGGCCACAAAGCGACATTTACCACGGTCTGCGGGTCACAGGGCAGGAGTAGAGTCATTAAGGGAGATCATAAATACATGCATAGAACTTGGGGTAGGTTACCTTACAGTGTACTCACTTTCCAGCGAGAACTGGAAAAGACCAGAGAGTGAGATAAAGTTCCTGATGAAGCTGTTTCTTATAACGATCAAAAAAGAACTGAGGCTTCTTATGGAATATGGAGTAAGATTAAGATTGGTCGGCGATAGAAAATCCCTTCCGGCAGAGGTAGTTAAGGCATATGAAGATGCAGAAAAGAAGACATCTGAAAATACTAAACTAAATTTTAATATTGCCCTTAATTATGGTTCACGACAGGAAATTCTTGATGCTTTCAAGATACTGGGAATGAAAATAAAAAACGGTGAATTAGATATTGAAAATATTAGTTTGAAAGACCTCTCTGACAATCTTTACACTAAAGGTATTCCAGACCCGGACTTTCTTATAAGGACAAGTGGTGAACACAGGATAAGTAATTTCCTTTTATGGCAGATATCCTATTCCGAACTTTATTTCACGAAAGTACTGTGGCCCGATTTTAGGCGGAAACACTTTTTAAAAGCAATAAATGAATACCAGAAACGGAACAGAAGATTTGGAAAACTTTGACAGGTGGAGACATTAAATGATCGTTTTACAGTACTTATTAGCAATACTCGGCCTATCCTTAATAATAATAGTCCATGAATTCGGCCACTTTATTTTTGCCAGGGCCGGAAGGATGTATATACATGAATTCTTCATCGGTTTTGGCCCAAGGTTATTTAAATTTAAATCAAAAGCCGGTACTGTCTATGGCCTTAAAGCAATACCTGTAGGAGGATATGTAAAAGTAATGGGAATGGACCGTAATGAGATCATCCCTGAAGATAAAGAGGGAATGTCCTATCAGGGCAAACCATTCTATAAGAAGTTTTTTACAATATTTGGCGGAGCAGGTTTTAATGTCATATTTGCCATAATACTCATAGGAATATTCCTTTCAATGGGCACATATGAACCTGGTACTACTATTGATTATATCCAACCGGAAACACCTGCCGAGATATCAGGACTGCAGATTGGTGATAAAGTTATCGCAATAGATGGAGAAAAGATCGGTACATGGGATGAATTTGCAGCATTGACCCAGAGTAGGCCCGGTGAAGAAGTAGTCTATTCTATTATAAGGGATGGCCGTGAGATCGAAGTCACTCCTGTTCTAGATACAGTTGAGGGCGCTGGATATCTCGGGATAAGTCCTGAATATGTGAGAATATATATGAGTTTTCCGCAAGTCCTAAAGGAAAGTTTTGTGATGACATGGGATATAATAACCACTTATGTTAAATTATTTGGAAAACTTTTTACCGGGCAGATACCCTTTGACCAGGCAAGACCTGTGTCCCCGATAGGGGTAGTCAGTATTTTTCAACAGTCGATATCAATGGGTATGCAGAATTTCATCCTGTTTCTTGCACTTGTATCGATCCTGATAGGATTCGGCAATCTTCTTCCGATACTTCCTCTTGACGGGGGTAATATAGTACTTCTCATAGTAGAGACTATAAGGAAAAAACCGGTACCGCGGAAGCTTCTTGAAGTAACAAATTCCATAGGTATATTTCTAATGGTAGCGCTTCTCATAACTGGTTTTGTATTTGATATAATCAGTCCGTTCAATCTTAATAATATGTAACCGGGGAATATAGATGAAGATCCAGAGAAAAAAAACAAGAAAAATAAAACTGGGTGGATTAGATATTGGTGGAGGAAGCCCTGTATCTGTCCAATCAATGACAAAGTCTAAAATAAATAATACTGCAGCAATAAAAAGTGAAATAAAAGAACTTATAGATTGCGGTTGTGAAGTTATAAGGATAGCTGTTCCGGAAAAGGAAGCCGTACATGATTTAAAGAAACTTATCGATGACGGAATTTTTGCAGATATACCTGTTGTCGCTGATATTCATTTTGATTACAGGCTTGCCCTGGAATCCATAGATGCGGGAGTCGATGGAATAAGGATAAATCCTGGAAATATTGGCGGCAGTGAGAGAACGGCAAAAGTAGTGGAAGCTGCAAAGAATTCTGGTATTGCCATAAGGATCGGGGTCAATTCCGGTTCTATAGATAAAAAGATACTTAAGAAAAACAAGGGGATGCTAAAGTGTTCAATGGTCGAGAGCGCAATTGACAATATAAGGATCATGGAAAAACTCGGGTTTTATAATTTTAAGATATCGGCAAAAGCATCTTCGGTGCTGGATACGATAAGTGTATACAGGGCAATATCCGAAAAAACTCAAGTACCTCTTCATCTTGGTGTTACGGAAGCAGGCCCGATGTTCAGGGGAAGTATTAAATCTTCTGTGGGACTTGGCGTTCTCCTGGCTGATGGGATAGGAGATACTATAAGGGTTTCCCTGACAGAAAAGTCACTTGAGGAAGTAAGGGCTGCTTATTTGATACTTTCAAGTCTCGAGCTCAGAGCCATGTGTGTAGACATAATCTCGTGTCCGACTTGCGGTAGGACCAGGGTTGACCTTCCGGGGATTGTAAAAGAAGTCGAATCGATGACTAACGGATTAAAAAATAATTTGAAGCTTGCAGTAATGGGTTGTATCGTAAATGGTCCGGGAGAGGCAAAGGGTGCTGATCTCGGGATAGCATTTGGAAAAGAAAAAGCAGCATTATTTCTTAAAGGTTCTGTTTTAAAAAGGATCAGCAAGGACAGAATCATGGATGAATTCAGGGAAGAATTGAAAAAACTTATAGAAACTTAAGGAGAATAGATTTGAAATATTCAGAGGGCTTTATCCCTACTTTAAAAGAAGATCCCAGGGAAGCGGAGATAGCGAGCCATTCACTGACACTCAGGGCAGGACTTATCAGGAAAATTGCTTCCGGGATATATGCATTTCTGCCTGCAGGTACAATTGTACTCCAGAAGATAGAACAGATAATCAGGGAAGAAATGAACAGGGCAGGAGCGATTGAAATACTCTTGCCGGTCATGCAGCCTTCTGATCTCTGGAAAAAATCAGGGCGGTGGGATGAATATGGACCTGAGCTTTTCCGGTTAAAGGACAGGAGTGAAAGGGATTTTTGCCTTGGGCCCACACATGAAGAATTAATAACAAACCTTGCCTATCATGATATAAGGTCATATAAGGACCTCCCGCTTAATCTCTATCAGATACAGGTGAAGTTCAGGGATGAGATAAGACCGAGATACGGACTCTTGAGGGCGAGGGAATTCATAATGAAAGATGCTTACAGCTTTTGTGAGGATGAAGAAGGGCTGGATAAGATCTATAATAAGATGCACGCTGCATATAGCAGGATAGTTGAACGGATGGATCTAAAATTCAGGGCCATAGATGCTGATACGGGACTTATTGGCGGAAAATCTTCTCATGAATTTCTTATACTTGCAGATGAAGGTGAAGAGACACTGGTCTATTGTCCTGATTGTGACTATGCTGCAAATATCGAGATGGCTAGTTTTAAAATTGATGAAGAATCAAAAGATACTGCCAGGAAGTCTTCCGCAGTAGAAGAGATAGCGACTCCGGGGACAACTAATATCGAGAGTCTTACCGGCTACTTAAATGTGTCTAAGGAAAAGATCCTGAAAACAATCCTTTTAACTGATGAAGGAAAGAATGTGTATTCATTCCTGGTAAGGGCGGACCGGCAGCTAAATCTATCAAAAACTGAAAAATTCCTGGCTAAAAAACTCGAGTTTTTCAAGGATACTGATGAAGACCCCAGGTATACCATGGGATATATAGGCCCGGTCGGCCTGGATGATGTAAAGGGGATCTATGGGGATAATTCCATAAAGGGCATGAAAGACTTCATTGCCGGTGCAAACAAAATAGATACACACCTGAAGAATGTTAATATAGACAAAGACTTTAAAGTAGATGATTTTGGTGATTTCTCATATCCGCTCAAAACAGACGGGTGTATAAAATGTGGTGGTAAACTGCAAATAGAAAAAGGGATTGAAATAGGCCATATTTTTAAACTCGGGAAAAAATATAGCGAGAAGTTTGGTGCCATGTTCCTTGATAGGGATGGTAAACAGAAACCATTTGTAATGGGATGTTATGGTATAGGCGTTACGAGGATCTTGTCTGCCGTGATAGAGCAGCTCCACGATGAAAAGGGAATAGTATGGCCGCCATCAATAGCTCCATACCTTGTAAACCTTATTGTCACAACATCAAAAGACAGTGCCATGAAAGAGACGGCAGATAAATTATATGATGAGCTTACCTCTGCAGGGATCGAAGTATTATATGATGATAGAAATATCAGTGCCGGCATAAAGTTTAAAGATTCAGACCTTATCGGGATACCCCTAAGACTTGTTATAGGAAAGAAATATCTTGATACCGGGATGATTGAGGTACAATTCCGGAAAGATGGTAAAAAGACCGAGATGGCCATTGAAGAAATAGAATCTTTTATTGAAGATTTTAAAACCAAAAACATAGTGAAATAAATCCCTATATGGAAAAAGAAGATAAAAATATCCGGGGGGTACTTGAGAAGATAGTATTCAAGAATCCAGAGAGTGGCTATATGGTCGGCAGGGTACGGCTTGATGATGATGAGCTGGTAACAGTTGTCGGAAAAGTATTTGAGCTTCAATGTGGTGAGGAGCTCGAGATCGAAGGCAGCTGGATAGTCAATAAGACTTATGGAAAACAATTTGAAATAAAGAAGGTAAAGGCCCACACTCCATCCACCACAATCGGAATCGAGAATTATCTCGGTTCAGGACTTATAAAGGGCATAGGTCCTGTGATGGCAAAAAAAATAGTAGATAAATTCGACAAGGAGACCCTTGATATACTCGATAATGATCCGGAAGCCCTGTCCAGTATTGAGGGGATTGGCCAAAAAACAATAAAACAGATCATAAGATCATGGCAGAAACATAAAAAGATCAGGGAAGTCATGATATTCTTGCAGTCCTTTGGTATATCAAGTACTTATTCTGCAAAAATTTATAATACATATGGAGAAAATGCCGTAAGTGTTATAAAAATAAATCCTTATAGATTGGCAGAGGATATTTTTGGTATCGGTTTCAAAACTGCTGACGATATAGCATTTAAAGTAGGTATTCCAAGAGATTCAATATTCAGGATTAAGGCCGGTATTATTTACCTGTTGCGCAGGGCTGAAGATAATGGACATTGCTTTCTTCCGGCTGAAGAGATCTTGACAATAGCCACAGATTTTCTCGGAGCTGATCTATCAGAAATAAACAATGCAATAAGTGAACTCATAAAAGAAGAAAAAATAATTACAGTAAAAAGTGGAGGAGAAAATAAAATATATTTAAGCAGCCTCTATCAAAGTGAGATATTCGTAAGTAAGAAAATACTTGAGTTGAATGATATTGATAATAATAAAGATAAAAAGACCGGCAGGAAATCCTTATATAGAAGACTTATAGGTGAGATAGCAAGTGCAGACGGGATACTACTGGATGAGACACAGGTAGATGCAATAATTACGGCCCTTACTGAAAAAATAATGATCATTACCGGCAGCCCCGGTACCGGTAAAAGTACAATACTGAATTTCATAATAAAAATTCTTGAAAAAGAAAAAAAGAAATTTATGATGGCTGCTCCCACAGGCAGGGCTTCCAAGAGGATGACTGAGACTACGGGAAGGGAGTCAAAGACCATACATAGACTGCTACATTTTAATCCAAAACTAAATAAATTCATAAAAGATGAGGAAAATCCAATAAATGCAGATACCATTATCATCGACGAAGCATCAATGCTTGATATCAGGTTGATGAGGAACCTGCTTTCGGCTGTAAAAAGTGACAGCAGCCTGATCTTTGTAGGGGACATAGACCAGCTCCCATCTGTTGGACCCGGTTATGTCCTTGGAGATCTTATTAAGTCCGGAACCGTACAAGTTTGTGAGTTAAAAAAAATATACAGGCAGGAAGGGCAAAGCCAGATAATAAGAAATGCTCATAAGGTAAGGGATGGCGAGTTCCCATATATAACAAATAAAGATTCGAGTGATTTTTTCTTCCTGGAAAAAAATGATCCCGGAAGAAACAGTTAACCTGATCCTGCATCTTCTTACTGACAGGATACCTTCCAGGTTTGGTCTTGATCCCTTTAATGATGTACAGGTCCTTGTCCCTACAAATAAAGGAGTATGCGGAGTTATCAACCTTAATAGCAGGATACAAAAAAAATTAAATCCCGGCAGTTCAGGCCTGCTCCATGGAGACAGGTGGTTCAGGACAGGTGACAAAGTGATACAGCTCAAGAATAATTATGATAAGGATGTCTATAATGGGGATATAGGTATCATAAGAAATATCGATATGGAGCTTAAGGAAGCAAGTATAGACTATGATGGAAGGATGGTGGAATACAGCTTTTATGAAATGGATGAAATAAACCATTCTTATGCTATCTCGATCCATAAATCCCAGGGATCCGAGTTCAAATGTGTCATAATCCCGCTTCTCACTTCCCACTATATGCTGCTCCAGAGAAACCTCCTTTATACTGCCCTTACAAGGGCCAGGGAGCTGGCAATTCTTGTTGGAAGCAAGAAAGCAATAGGTATGGCAGTCAATAAAAACATTGTAGAAAAGAGGTATACAAACCTTAAAGAATTGATACAGATATAGCTGTAAATTTATGTAACTTTTTTTTATTTTATGCTATACTCTTTACGAAATTTTAAGATGAGATGACTAAAAATAGTGGGCAATCTCCCACTATTTTTTTGATTAAAAATTATTTAACAAAATGTAGGTGATTTGGGTGAATAAACAACTGATTGCGGCACTTGTCGAGCTGGAAAGAGAAAAGGGCATAAAGATGGATACCATAATAGAAGCTCTTGAGATCGCCCTTGCTGCAGCCTATAAAAAAAACTACCAGGTTGAGTATGAATGCAGGATCGATATTGATACCAAAACCGGGGAAATAAAGGTATATAAGATAATCGAGGACACTGAAAACGAGGGCAAAGAGATCGATGTGACTGAAATTGATGTCACTCCAGATAATTTTGGAAGGATAGCCGCTCAAACAGCAAAGCAGGTTATAAGGCAAAGGATGAAAGAAGCCGAGAGAGAGATAATGTATGATGAGTTTAAGGACAGGGTAGGGGATCTGGTTACCGGGATAGTACAGCAGAGTGATTCAAGATTTACTCTTGTCGACCTTGGAAAGGTAGAGGCCCTTCTTCCTCAATACGAACAGGCTCCCGGCGAGAGATACAGACATGGCGAGAGAGTAAAATGTTATATATCTGATGTAAGAAAAACAACAAAGGGCCCCCAGGTAATAGTATCGCGCTCACATACAGGATTAATAAGGAAGCTTTTTGAGCTTGAGGTCCCGGAGATATATGAAGGAATAGTGGAGATCAAGAGTATCGCCCGTGAAGCAGGCTACCGGACAAAGATAGCTGTTGCTTCCAATGAAAAAAATGTTGACCCTGTCGGGGCATGTGTGGGGCCAAAAGGGTCAAGAGTAAAAATGGTTGTTGATGAGCTTGGTGGTGAAAAGATAGATATTGTTGATTATAGTGATGATATTGTTACATATATAAAAAATTCATTGAGTCCTGCAAGGGTACATAAGGTGCTTATTGATGATGAGAATAAATTTTCCCTTGTAGTTGTGTCAAATGATCAACTTTCCCTGGCAATCGGGAGGGAAGGACAGAATGCAAGACTTGCAGCTAAACTGACCGGATGGAAAGTTGATATAAAAAGTGAAAAACAATTTGAAGATGAGCTTGCTGAAGCAAGAGAGGAACGAGTCCTTGGTCAGGAAGAAGAAACAGAAACCGGGGAAAGTTAGAAGCCTATCCGGGAACAAGCCAAGATCCAGTTCACGGACAAGATTCTATAAGTAATATAAAAGATATAGATAGATTTTTGGTTTATCAGCCATAGGAAGTGGTCGTTATCAAAGTTATTGAATTAGCAAAAGAGAAGAATTTAACTACAAATGATATTTTTGATATCTGTGACAGTCTCGGTATTGCCATTAAGGGAGAGATGTCAGTATTAAATGATTCTCAAGTAAAAAAGATCGGGGTAGCCCTGATAAGGGCCGAAAAAAGAAAAGCAAGGGAAGCTGTAGAAAAAAAGGCAAGGGAAGCTGAAGAAAAGATCTTAGAAGCTGAAAGAAAAATTAAGGAAGCTGAGAAGAAAAAAAAGGAAGAAGCCAGGAAAGTCAAGGAAGCCGCAAAGAATGCAAGGGAAGCTGCAAAGAAAGCCAGGGAAGAAGAAAAGAAAAAGGCTGAAGACACCAAGAATAAAATTCAAGAAGATAAGAAAAAAGCTATAGAAGAAAAGATAAGAGCCGAGGAAGTTAAAAAGAGAGCTGAAGAAGAAAAGATAAAAGATAAGGAAGCTAAAATAGTGGCCCTTGAAGCTGTAAAAAAAGCCGAGGAAGAAGAAAAGAAAAAAGCTGAAGAATCAAAGAAAAAACAGGTAAAAAAGAAAAAAGCAGAGAAATTACCGGATAATGAAATAATAAAACCTGGAGCCGGGAAAAAGAAGGCAGGATCCGTGAAAGGCCTGAAAAAAGAAAAGGCCCCGGAAATTGAAGAAACTGAATATGGAGAAAATGAAGATCCCGGATCAAAACATAAGAAGAAGGTAGGCTGGGAAGAAGAAAAGAAGATAAATATTCAAAGCGTCCTTTCAAAAGAGCTTGACAGAGAAGAAAAAGATGGAAGGCTGAAAGCAAGATTTCTCCAGAAAAAGAGAGCGGATACAGGAAAGGCCAGGAAAAAAGCGGGAACAAAGGAAAAGCAAACGCTGGAAGAAGCCAGGAAGAAAAGACCTGGAATAAAGAAAATTGTAGAAATTCCTGAAGGTGTTACCGTAAAACAGCTTTCCGAAAGAGTAAGTATTCCATCAAATGAAATAATTACTATTCTCTTTAATATGGGTGAGGTAATCACTTTAAATGATACCCTTACAAAAGAATTGATCGAATATCTTTCGCATGAATACGATTTCAAATACAGGATGATCGGTTTTGAGGAGAAAATGGAAGAAGTATACCAGGATGCTCCTGACGAACTTATAGAGAGGGCTCCGATTGTTACTGTTATGGGTCATGTCGATCATGGTAAAACGACACTTCTTGATTCAATAAGGGAAACAGAAGTAGCTGATAATGAGGCTGGCGGCATAACACAGCATATTGGAGCTTACCAGGTAGAGTTTAATGACCGTAAGATAACTTTTATAGATACACCGGGCCATGAAGCTTTTACTGCTATAAGGGCCAGGGGGGCTAGCGTCACTGACATAGCGATCATTGTTGTTGCTGCAGATGACGGGATAATGCCACAGACCATTGAAGCAATAGACCATGCTAAGGATGCCGGCGTACCGATGATAATAGCTGTCAATAAAATAGATCTTCCAAATGCTGATCCAAACAGGATAAAGCAGAGTCTTACTGAACACGATCTTGTACCCGAGGAATGGGGAGGAGATACAATAGTGGTCGAGATATCTGCAAAAAATAAGATCAAGCTGGATGAGCTTCTTGAAATGGTCCTATTGGTGGCAGATATGAATGAGATAAAAGGTAATCCAACAGCTCTAGGTATGGGAATAATAATAGAGTCAAGGCTTGATAAGGGTATGGGTGCAATTGGAACATTAGTTGTAAAAAGAGGAAAAATAAAGATAGGTGACTCATTTGTAACCGGTGAATCTTATGGAAGGGTAAGATCCATAAAAGATGAGGCAGGAAATAAATTAAAAGAAGCACTACTTTCCCAGCCGGTGGAAATAACAGGGTTCTCATCTGTCCCCGGGGCTGGAGACAAGTTATTTATTGTAAAGAATGAAAAAGTTGCAAAAGAACTACTGGCCAGGAAAAACTATGAAAGAAAGATCTCCCAGATAGAAGAATCAAAACAAATAGTCACACTCGAGAACCTGGCAGAAATATCCAGGGAAGAAGGATTAAAGAAGCTTAAACTAATACTTAAAGCTGAATCAGGGGGCTCATTAGATGCAGTTGAAAAATCCCTGGGCAATATCGAACATGAAGATATAAAAATTGAGATCATCCATAAAGGTATCGGAGCAATAACAGATAGTAATATACTGCTTGCTTCTGCAGCCAATGCAATAGTCATAGGATTCGGAGTAGTTCCTACCGCCAAGGCTGTAGAATTAAATAAAAAAGAAAAAATCGACCTCAGGACATACAGGATCATTTATAAATTGATCGATGATATCAAGCTGGCCTTTGAAGGACTGCTTGAGCCGGAGACAGTTATCGTTGAAAAAGGAAAAGCCGATGTGCGCGAGGTCTTCAAGGTATCAAAGATCGGTCAGGTTGCCGGATGCTATATAACCGAAGGTTCTGTTGAAAGAAGTGACATGACAAGAGTCATACGGGACGGCGCGATCGTAAATGAAGGCAGGATCGGTACCCTGAGGCGTTTCAAGGATGATGTAAAGACTGTTGCTTCCGGATATGAATGCGGGATCAAACTGGAAAATTTCCAGGACATAAAAAAAGATGATGTACTCGAATTTTTTGAAGTAAAACAAACTTAAGACATAAGGCATTTTGGACAAGATCAAAAAACTTGCAATCGATATCCAACGCGAGATCAGTTTTATAATTAATACAAAGATCAAGGACCCAAGGATCGGTTTTATCACTATTACTGATGCAAGGTTGTCTCCTGACGGAAAATACCTGGATATCTATGTAAGCATAATGGACAAAGATGATCAGCATGAAAAGCGTTTGGATGCTCTAAAAAAATGCAGTGGATTTATTAAAAAAAACCTTATCCGCCGGATGAGGTTGCGGAATGTCCCTGAATTAAAATTTATATATGATGGATCTATAGACAGGGGACTTAAAATTTCAGAAATATTAGAAGAGATCAATATAAACAAGGAAAACGAAAATGAAAGCTGATCCTGGTCCGGAAGCTTTATATGAAGAACTATCAGAAATAATCAATAGTAATGATGATTTTCTTATCATTACCCATATTTTTCCTGATGGTGATGCACTGGGATCAATGACTGCGCTGCACGATATATTGATAAAACTGGGGAAAAATTCAAAAATGCTTTGTAAAAGTATTTTACCCTATCAATATAAGTTCCTTCCCGGTTTTGCCGGAATAAAAGAAGATATTAACCAAATAAGTACCGGTGATAAAAAATATGTTTGCATATTCCTTGATTGTGCAGATGAAAACAGGGCAGGTCTTGATATTGCCCGGATAAGGGAAAATATAAGCTGTATCATAAATATCGACCATCACAGAAGCAATACTTATTTCGGGGATATTGATATCGTTGATGGCAGTAAATCAGCCACTGCCGAGATCCTGTATGGATTCATATCGGCTAAATACAGGTCTTTATTTGATTATGATATAGCCATAAGTATTTATGTCGGAATACTGACGGACACCGGAAAATTTCAATACAGCAATACCACAGCTGATATCCACAAAATAACTAGTGAACTTCTTGAATACGGGATCCGTCCTTCAGAGGTATATGAATACATATATGAAAGTGATCCAATCGGGCGCTTTAAACTTATACAGATGGTGTTTAGCAGGATCAGGCATATCAAACATTTAAGTTTACTGTATTCATATGTACTTAATAGTGATTTTAAAAAATTGAAGATCCCCTTTTATTCACAGGATGGTATTATTGATCTACTGAGAAGTGCTGAAGGAACAAGTATCACCGCACTTATAAAGCAAATAAATAGGAATTCTTATAAAGTAAGCCTGAGGACCTCTGATAGCAAAATAGACCTGTCAGAAATTGCTTCAAAATTTGGGGGAGGAGGCCACAGTGCTGCTTCTGCCTATAGGGATGAAGGAAATTTAAAAACCGTGATGGCCAGACTTGAAAAAACTATCGGGGACAATATAATATAATAATGAAAAAAGCAAAGTCTTCAGTGCTTGAAAAATTTAATGGGATCATACTGGTAGATAAACCATCCGGCCATACCTCGTATGATATATTGAGGGAATTTAAGAAAGTTTTTTTTTAAATAAAATAGGCCACAGCGGAACTCTGGACCCTTTAGCTTCCGGGCTCATGATAATCCTTGTCAATAAAGCTACTAAATTTGCAGACGCATTCCTGAAGCTTCCAAAAGAGTATATAGCCAGGATAAAATTTGGCATCGAGACAGATACTCTTGATATTGAAGGAAAGATAATATCCCGGAAGGATACTACAGGTTTGAGCATTAACCAAATCAATAAAGTCCTGGATGAATTCAAGGGAAAGATCAAGCAGGTGCCGCCGATGTACTCAGCTTTAAAGTATAATGGAAAACCTTTATACAAAATTGCCCGGACAGGCAGGTCGGTAGAGAGAAAAACCAGGGATATTGAGATCAGCGGGATAGAGGTAAAAGATTTTGATGGCAATATATTGACCATCAAGGTATGCTGCAGCTCCGGGACTTATATAAGATCCCTTGCAAGCGATATTGGAAAAGCCCTCGGAACAGTTGCAGTACTTTGCGGCCTCGAGAGGATCAAGATTGGCGGGTTTTGTGCCAAAGGATCCGTGAAACTCAAAGAGATACCGGATATTGAAAAAATAAATATCCAGATCAAGAATAATGGTAAGATGATATGTGTAAAAGAAATATTAAAGGATAATCCGTCAATATTTATTAAAGCCCGGGAAAGGGAGGCTGTAATAAATGGAAAGAGGATAAGTCCGGACATGATCGATTATGAAAAAACCGATATCAACAGATTAGAGAAGCTTCAAAAAAGCAATGATCAGAATTTTAACAGCATGGTTACTGTAAGGGATCTTACCGGATCCCTTCTTGCAGTACATACTATAATTGAAGAGATCAAATTTGATAATAGTAAAAGTTTTGACCGGGAATTTACAAAAAGTATTGTAATTTATTAAGATCTAAATAAAATCAAATAGTTTGGCTTTTATATTTATATAATAGGAATACTTTGGCCAGAAAATTAAAATTAAGTGATATATCCAAAAACCAGTTCAGGGGTATGAATCCTGTAATGGTTATAGGGTTTTTTGATGGAGTACATAAAGGACATCAAGAGATCATAAAGATGTGTAAGGATTCATCTGTAAAAAAAGGTGCTGTATCGATAATACTTACTTTCGACAGGCCTCCTTTAAATGTTGTTAAGAGTAGGACATATAAAAAACTGATACTTCCATTTAAGGAAAAGTTAAAGATATTGGAAGATATAGGTGTAGACTTTATTGTCACTGCTGAGATCAGCCCTGATTTTTTGAGATTAAGTCCTGAAGTTTTCTGTAAAGAAATATTATTGGGAATATTCGGTGTAAAAGAATTATTTATAGGAGAAGGATTCAGGTTCGGCTACAGGGCCGGTGGTGATGTCAGATTACTTAAAAGCTGCTTGGAACCCTCTGGTGTAAAGGTAAACGAAGTAAAGCTACTTGGAAGTGATGGAAGTGAGGCGATATCGAGTACGACCATAAGGGACTATTATGCAAAAGGAAATATTTCAAGAATCAGGAAACTCCTGGGAAGGGACCCTTATATAAATGGAGTGGTAGTAAAAGGAGCCGGAAGAGGAAAAGGACTTGGATTTCCAACAGCCAATCTCGATGTCTGTGATACCCTTGTGGTCCCCAGGGATGGTGTCTATATCGGGACGGTAGCTATAGTGGAAGATAATGGTTTGCAGCTGCCTGCAATTATAAATATCGGGGATAATCCTACTTTTGGGATTTCGAAAAAATGGATAGAGGCACATATCCTGGATTTTAATAAGAAATTATACGGTAAGGAGATCAAGATAAAGTTCCTGGAACGTCACAGGGATGAAGTTAAATTTAATAGCAGTGAAGAGTTAATAGATCAGATCCGCAAGGATGCCGTGCAGGCAAGGAATTATTTTAAAAAGATAGGCTGGTAATTTTATGTAACTTTTATTAAAATATTATGTCTTTGAAAGAGATCTATAAAGATTTGATTCAATTGTAATTATAAAATACTTATGATAAATTATAATACGGATATTTGAAGGAGGTGCAGTTAGGCTTGACATTAGTAAAGGAAGATAAGCAAAAGATCATAGAAGAATTTAAGACCCATGAGAATGATACCGGTTCTGCAGAGGTTCAGGTGGCAATTCTTACAAAAAAGATAAATACACTTAATGAGCATTTGAAGTCCAATAAAAAGGATCATCATTCCAGAAGAGGACTTGTTATGATGGTAGGAAAAAGAAAGAGGCTCTTGGAGTATTTGAAGAATAGTGAAGTTTCGAGATATAAAAAACTAATCAAAGAATTAGGTTTAAGAAAATAAAACAGTTTAACTATGTTTGGCTTCATTTTTAAGTAAATCATTTTAATTAATTTTAAGGAGTTTGGTATTGTAGTATGGAAACTAAATGTGAAATAGATATTGGCGGAAAGAAAATGGAATTTTCTACTGGTAAGCTTGCAAAGCAGGCTGATTCTGTCCTGGTTAAATATGCTGGTAATGGAGTACTCGTAACTGCCGTTATGAGTAAGAAGCCCGCAGAACATCTTGATTTTTTCCCAATGATAGTCGATGTGGAAGAAAGAATGTATGCTGCGGGGAAAATACCCGGCGGATTCTTTAAGAGAGAGGGCAGGGCATCCACTATGGCAGTGCTCATAGCCCGTTTAACTGACAGGCCGTTGAGACCATTATTTGATAAGAATATGAGAAATGAAGTACAGATAATAGCCACAGTACTATCGGTGGATCAGGTAAACCTATATGACATCTCTGTTGTTAATGGAGCTTCTATGGCTCTTTATATTTCCGACATACCATTTGATGAGCCTGTTGGTGCTGTAAGGATAGGTAAAATTGAGGATAACTGGATAGTAAATCCTACCTATGAAGAACTGAAAGAAAGCTCTATTGACCTGGTTGTCGCTGGTACTGAGAACGCAATATTGATGGTGGAAGCCGGTGGACGTGAAGTTTCTGAAGAAATAGTGATAGAGGCTATCAGTAAGGCACATGATGAAATAAAAAAAATAGTCGAACTGCAAAAACAATTCAAGGAAAAAGTAGGCAGGGAAAAATCCAAAGTATCTCATTTTAAGGTCAATGAAGATGTTCAGTCAAAGACCAGGGAATTGGCCGTAGAAAAAATACAGGCTGTACTTGATACGATTGAAGAGTATTCTTCAGATCCTGAAAAAAGGGCAATTTTAGATGAAAGCCGCAAGGGCTTCTTCCAGGATAAAGTGTCAGATATAAAAGATGAGATCGTGGAGACATTGTCAGAAGAATTTCCCGAGGACAAGGATAGTATTTCAGTAAGTTTCAAGGAAACTGAAAAGGATCTTGTCAGAAAGATGATACTTGAAAAGGGTATCAGGCCTGATGGAAGAAAAACATCTGAGATAAGAAAGATCAGTTGTGAAGTAGGGCTCTTCCCGGATACTACTCACGGAACGGGTCTGTTTACAAGAGGTAAGACCCAGGCACTTACTATTCTTGCGCTGGGATCTATCAGGGAAGCCCAGAGATTGGACAATCTTGGTGGAGATGAATTTAAAAGATACATGCATCATTATAATTTCCCTCCATTTAGTACGGGAGAAACATGGCCGATGAGAGGTCCTAAAAGAAGAGATATCGGGCATGGTATGCTGGCTGAGAAAGCTCTCAAGCCTATGGTACCGACTGAAGAGGAATTTCCATATGCCTTAAGGCTTGTTTCTGAAATAATGGAATCGAATGGATCTACTTCGATGGCAAGTGTATGTGGAAGCACTCTTGCTCTTATGGATGCCGGTGTACCAATAAAGAATCCAGTATCAGGGATCGCCATGGGCCTCATAAAGGGTGAAGGGGATAATATGGAAGTATTATCCGACATACAGGGCATTGAAGATTTCTATGGAGATATGGATTTCAAGGTAGCCGGTACAAAAAATGGTATTACCGCCCTGCAGATGGATATAAAAATAAAGGGCATAGATATTGATATACTAAGAGAAGCATTAGCAAGAGCTAAAGAAGGCAGGATGTTTATTCTTGAGAAGATGCTTGAAACCATATCTGAACCAAGAACGGTGCTTTCAAAAGCTGCTCCAAAAATCACGACTTTTAAGATTCCAAAAGATAAGATCGGTGAGGTAATAGGCCCGGGCGGAAAGAACATAAAGGGTATAAAAGAAGAATTTGGCCTGGATGAAATTGATATCAATGACTTTAATGATGAAGGAATGGTTTCCATCACTTCGACTGATATGGATGCAATTGATGGGGCAAGACATAAAATAGAGAGCATGTTAAAATCACCTGAAGACATAAAGGTGGGTGAAGAATTTGTTGGAACAGTTGTAGGAATAACATCCTATGGCGCCTTCATAAATCTTATACCAGGGACTGATGGCCTGCTTCATATATCAAAAGTTGCAGCTGAGAGAGTCAATAAGGTTGAGGATTTTCTTAAAATGGGCGACAAGATCCCTGTACGTGTAGGGAATATTGACCCCAGATCTAGAAAAATCAGCCTGGAGAGATCCGATATTTAAATATAATTGCAGTGTGAGGTTGATAAAGAAATAGCTATACCAAATAGTATTAGTTTTGATAACTATAAAATAACTGAATTAGATAGTGGAATAAAGGTAATAAGTGAGTATTTACCTCACTTCAGATCCATATCACTGGGTTTCTGGGTCCCTACCGGATCCAGGAATGAAGATAAATCAAATAATGGGATCACCCATCTTATTGAACATCTTATATTTAAGGGCACCCCAAAAAGAAGCTATAGGGATATAGCAATTGAGTTTGATATGATGGGTGCAGAGTTTAATGCCTATACTGATAAGGAAAATTGCTGTATTTATGCAGATTTTATTGATGAACATCTCGAGAAGAGCATTGAACTGCTATTTGATATAATATGCAATCCTTTATTTCTTTCAGAACATATAAAAACTGAAAAGAAAGTAGTCCTGGAAGAGATCAAGATGGTTGAGGACAGCCCTTCCGATAGCATATTAAATCATTTTTATTCTGAGGTCTATGACGGCCATCCTCTATCACTTTCTGTGGTAGGATCCAGGAAGACCCTTGCTAAGATCAATAAGAAGACTATCATATCATACTTCAGGGAACGCTTTGGTCTTGGCAATATGGTAATATCCGGCGCCGGCAATATTAAACATGAAGATCTTGTAAACCTTGTAAGGAAAAATACGGAAGGTTCTCTAATTATAAATAATAATATGACAGATGGAATAAATGGATTGCCTAAAAACTGTACAGGACTTCAGAAAGTCCATAACAGCAGGACAAAAGCGGCACATATCTGTTACGGCGGACTTGGGTGCAGTAGAAATGACAATGACAGGTATCCTCTTTCACTTCTTACTAATATGTTCGGAGGGACTATGAGCAGCCGGTTATTTCAAAAAATAAGGGAGGACGAGGGGCTTGCCTATAGTATTTTTGCGAATAATGTACAATATAAAGATACAGGCCTGATATTTGTATATTCGGCTTCTTCAAATAGAAATGTCAGCAAGATCCTGGGACTTGTAAATGATGAGATCGATGATATCCGTAAAAACGGTGTGAGCAGAAGTGAGCTGGAAAGAACAAGGGAAAATATCAAAGGCAGTATTGTGCTGGGTATAGAAGATATTAGCTCCAGGATGTTCCGTCTGGGGAAAACACTTATGTTTGATAGAAAAGTTTTGACTATTAATCAGATATTAAAGAAAATAGATAAAGTAACTGTAAGTGATGTAAATATGGTAGTAGCTAAATATTTAGATCCATCAAATTTTAGTACGGTCATATTGGGAAAAAATACTGGAGGGAAATGAGCATGCAGAGAATAGCCATGTTTGGAATATCCGGAAAAATGGGGACGAGCATGGCCGGTGAGCTCTTAAAAGAAAAAGATGTTGAGCTGGTTGCCGGCTTTGATTCTATGAATACCGGTGTGGATCTGGGAGAGTATCTTGGCACAGGAAAAAAAGGTATTAATATCACGGATTCATATGAAGATATTTTAAGACAATCCCCCGATCTTATAATTGATTTTACAATTGCAGAAATAGCTAAAATCTCAATAAATTGGGCAATGGATAATAATATAGATATTATTGTCGGTACGTCAGGGCTTTCACCTTCAGACCTTGATGATATTGAAAAAAAAGCCGGAAGCAGCAGTGCTAAAGTGCTTATAGTCCCAAATTTTGCAATAGGCGCTGTTATGATGATGAAGGTGTCCGGGATGATAGCTAAGTATTTTGATGATTGCGAGATAATCGAACTGCATCATGACAAGAAAAAGGATGCACCTTCAGGTACATCGATAGCAACAGCAAAAAATATATCAAAAAGTATTAATTTTAATAGTTCCAGGTTAAAAGACGGAGAGGAAGAGACTGTTGGCAGCAGCAGGGGAGGTTTTGCAAATGGTGTACATATCCATAGTGTTAGATTACCCGGTTTTCTTGCACATCAGGAAGTAATATTTGGCGCACTCGGCCAGACCCTGTCTATAAGGCATGACAGTACGAGCCGTTCCTCATTTTACCCTGGTGTAATATTTGCAGTCAGGAATATAGACAAAGTGTCGAATTACACTTACGGGTTGGATAAACTTATTGATCTGGAGAAGTGAAATAAGTAAATATGGGACTGCTGTACTATTCATAATAATAAATTTGAAACTTTTAAGATAATTAGCAGACTACAAAAATATAAGAATAAGAAAGTGAGACTTCTGGTAAAAGAAAAATATGTCAAAAAGAAATAGTATAAAAATGATACCCCTTGGAGGGGTTAGCGGAATAGGTAAAAATATGATGGTCCTTGAGAAAGACAATCAAATAATCATCATAGATTGTGGGTTGATGTTTCCTGATGAGGAAACTCCGGGTATTGATTTTTTAATCCCGGATTTTTCATATGTTTTAAAAAATGTGAATAAAGTCAAAGGGATCATATTAACACATGGACACGAGGATCATCTTGGAGGACTTCCTTTTTTATTCAAGAAAATAAATGTACCGATCTACGGGACAAAATTGACTCTTGGACTGACTAAGATCAAATTAAACGGGCTGGCCAATACAGGAAAGATTGAATATAATGAGATAGACCCTCAAAAATCAATCTCAATCGGTGGTTTTCATATAGAATTTTTCAGGGTGAACCATAGCATTCCTGATGGAGTGGGATTGATAATCAGGACCGATATTGGAACGATAATCCATTCAGGTGATTTCAAATTTGATCATACGCCTATAGACAATAAACACACAGAACTTCACAAAATATCCAGGGCAGGAGAAGAAGGCGTGCTGGCATTATTATGTGATAGTACAAATGCTGAAGAAGCAGGATATACCCTCCCCGAGAAAGACGTGGGAAAGACACTGCTGGATAAATTCGATGAGGCATCCAAAAGGATAATTGTTGCGACTTTTTCTTCACATATACACCGGATCCAGCAGGTACTGGATGTATCTGTAAAAAAGGAAAAGAAGGTGGCGATCTCAGGTAGATCCATGCTCAAGACTATAAAAATATCAAGCGAGCTTGGATATTTAAAAATACCGGAAAACCTTATCATACCGATAAATAATATTGATGATTTTCCAATAGGAGATATAGTTATCCTCTCTACTGGAAGCCAGGGCGAACCTTTGTCGGCGCTCAATAGGATGGCGATGGATGAACACAGGGGAGTAAGGATCATGAAGGGAGATATGGTGATTATTTCGGCATCCCCGATACCCGGGAACGAAAAAGCCATATCCAGCACGATCAATATGCTTATAAAACAGGGGGCTGAAGTAGTTTATGAGTCTATTGCAGGCGTCCATGTTTCCGGCCATGCTGCACAGGAAGAGATAAAGATGATGATCAGTCTTGCAAACCCACAGTACTTTATACCTATACATGGCGAGAACAAGCATAAAATACAGAATGCACAGATCGCACAGTCAATGGGTATTGATGCTGATAATACGCTGAATATGCAAAACGGGGATATTGTAAAGATGAATATGAATGTCTGCCGCATAGCAGGAAATATAAAACCAAAAAATGTCTATGTTGACGGGATCGGTATGGGCAATATTGAAGACATGGTACTCCGGGACAGGAAGATGCTTTCAAAAAATGGTGTCATTTTCATTGCTCTCGGGATAGATATAAAGAAGAAAAAGGTGATCATGGAACCTGAGTTTTCAATGAGGGGCATGATTTTTATTGAAAATATAAATGCGATACTTAATGACGGTAAGAAAGTACTTACAGACTCTGTCCAGAGTTGTTTTGAGGACAATATTTTAAGTAAACACAGGATAGAAGATTTCTTGCTGGAAAGGCTTGAAAAATTTATTTTCAAAAAAGCCAGGATTAGGCCTATAATATCCTTAAAAGTAATGGTTTTACAATAATTTTACAACTGTCTTAATGTTAGTTGGTTATGGCAAATAAAAATAGCAAACGGAATAAGACCTCCAGAAAGTCCATTCGTCCCCGTAAAAAGACAAATACAAGGAGAAAAAACAGCAGTAGATATACTGGCAGGAGGACTGAAATATATGCCGTACTGATAATTATGGTGTCCATTCTTCTAATGATCAGTGTCTTTAGTGCACAGGATTCAGGATATATCAATCAAAGAGTCAATGATTTCTTATCGTATATATTTGGTATTGGTAAATATATAGTACCTTTTTTCCTTATTGTCTGGGGAGCAAGTTTCTTTTTAAAGCAGATAAGACTTTTGCCCTCCAGGTTTGGTTGGGGTTTTTTCCTGCTCTTTTTTTCACTTCTTGGAATATTTTCCAATAATCAAAACTATGTAGATATTTTTGACGATGTACTTATCAGGACGAGAGGTGGTATTGCAGGGGCTGCAATATTCAATGGACTGTTTAAGCTTTTTGGCAGTGCCGGGGCAATTACAATATTATCTGTTTTGATCATCATATCGATTTTAATAATAACAAGAATATCACTTATCAGTATCGGGAAAAAGATCGGGGAATTTTTCCGGCATGTAGATTTTAGAATATTTGCAGAGGTATTTAAGAGGGAAAGATCCCCTGTCTTTAAGGATACCAGTATTCCAATAAGGGAAAGATCGGAGGTACCTTCAATAAATACCCGTAAGAATTTTGGAGGAAAAAATGTTTCCGTGAAGACCGGTACAAAGTTTGTTACCGAACCGGAAGTGATAGATGATATCAGGAAAGGTGAACTTGAAAAACTAACAGAGAGGAAAAATACTCCGCTCCCCGGGGACAGGCAACTGAAGATGCCAATAATGGAAGAAAGCGGGGAAGATGAGAACTACCAGACCCCTCCCGTAAATCTTCTAAAAAAATCCAGGAGTGTACCCGCAAAATTATACAAGCAAAGCATCAAGGAAAGGGTTTCGACCCTGAACAAATTATTTGATGATTTTAACCTGCCTGCTAAGATAGACCGGGTGGTAAGGGGACCATCTGTTACGATGTATGAGCTTACGCTTTCTCCTGGAGTAAAGGTGCAGAGACTTTTTAGCCTGGAGGATGATTTCTGCGTAGCGCTAGGATCTGCAGATCTGAGGATACTCGCACCTATACCGGGAAAATCTGCGATAGGTCTTGAAGTTCCCAATAAGATAAGAAGCATAGTGACCCTTGGAGACATATATTCTCCAAATGATAAAAAACTTAGTGATGAATTGCTGTCAGCACCTCTCGGTAAAAACCTTTCAGGAGACATCATTTATATGAATATTGTAGAGATGCCACATGTGCTTATTGCAGGAGCTACAAATTCCGGCAAGAGTTCATGCCTTAACAGCATTGTGATATCGCTTCTGATGAAGGCAAAGCCAAGTGAATTAAAATTCATTATGATAGATCCTAAGATGGTCGAGTTAAGTATATATAATGGGATTCCCCATCTCCTTTCACCTGTTGTTGTAAATCCTAAAAAGGCTGCAGCGGTCCTGCATTGGGCTGTTGAAGAGATGGAAAAAAGATTCAGGGTCCTGGTAGAAAAAAACTTTAAATCCCTCTTAGAATATAATACAGCTGCAAAGAAAAATAATGATAACGATGAAGACTTTAAACCTCTTCCGTATATTGTACTTTTTATAGATGAGCTGGCGGACCTGATGATGGTATCTGCATCAGAAGTCGAGGACAGTATATGCAGAATAGCGCAGATGGGGAGGGCAGTAGGGATGCACCTGGTGATCTCTACGCAGAGACCTTCGGTAAATGTAATAACCGGACTGATAAAAGCTAATGTTCCATCAAGGATCGCATTTATGGTGACATCAAATATAGACTCAAGGGTAATACTTGATAGTTCCGGGGCAGATAAACTTATTGGCCGTGGCGATATGTTATACCTGCCTTACTACCTGAACCGTCCTGAAAGAATACAGGGATGTTTTGTAACAACAAGTGAGATCGAGATGATCACCAGGTACGTAAAGGGTAAAAAAGAACCTGAGTATAATCTGGATATTTCAAAAAAGATCAGCCAGACAGGAAAAAAGAATATAGAGGAAGATGAACTTTTCTATGAGGCACTGAAAGTAGTCGTTGACTTTGGCCATGCCTCTGCTTCCCTCTTACAGCGAAGATTAAAGGTAGGCTATTCCAGGGCTGCAAGGATAATAGATCAGCTCGAAAACAGCGGATATGTTGGTGAATTCGAGGGCAGTAAACCCAGGGAAATACTAATATCCAATGAAGACCTTGCCAGTATCTTAACTAAGCAGAAATAAAAGTATAAAATCAAAATAAATCAAACGGTATAGAAAAATGAATTGCTCAATAATCTCAATTGGTACTGAATTAAATCTTGGACTTATCACGAATACCAATTCAAAATATATTGCTGAGAGATTGTCTGAACTCGGCATTGAATGTAATTATATGTTCACGGTGCCAGACAGGCTGAAGGATATCTCAAATGTAATAAAACTCGGGATCAGGTTTAGCGATATTATAATCATATCAGGAGGGCTGGGACCGACTGATGATGACCTGACAAGGGAAGCAGTCGCTGCTGCTGTCGGGGTAAAAATTGTGAGAGATAAAAAACTAGATCCAAGTAGTTTAAAATTTATACGTAAGAGAAGAACCCGGGAGATCAATGACAGGCTTCTGCGACAGTCCTATATCCCGGAAGGCTCTGTGCCGATACTACCTCTTATAGGTAGCGCCTCCGGATTTAGGATAAATACTGCCGGGGAAAAATATGTTTTTTCAATACCAGGTGTTCCAAAAGAGATGAAAAGTATGTTTGAAAATGATATTATCCCGTTTTTAAGCGACATGATAGAGAAAAGCGGGAATAAGAGTGAGGTAATGAAATTAAAAAAGGCCACACTACTTACAACTGATATCAGCGAAACAGAAATAGAAGAGAAAATAAAGGACCTGGTCCGCGATGCGAAAGATTCCGGCATTGAGATAGGGATAACTGCTACACCGGGCCTGATAAAGATCATCCTTATCGAAAAGAGCGGGAACAGGAAGAAAGTTAAAAAAGATTTGAAGCATTTTGAGAGTGAGATATCTGGCAGGATGGGGAATCATCTTTACGGCAAGGGTGATAATATTATTTCGGACAATCTTAAAACGGCAATAGAAAAAGTTGGAAAGAATATTACCATAAGCACCGCTGAATCAATAACAGGGGGCCTGATATCAAGCATAATAACTGATACTCCCGGAAGTTCAATTTTTTTCATTGGCGGTATAGTGGCGTATTCAAATTTTTCAAAAAAAGAAATTCTTAATATAGATGAGCAATTAATAGATCAAAAGGGGGTCGTCAGTGTGGAAGTATGCCGGGAAATGGCCCTTAGTGCAAGAAGTATATTTAACTCGGATTATTCAGTTGCGGTAACCGGCTTTGCCGGACCGGAACATGATAAAGGTGAGCTTGGTCTTGTATATTGCTGTATTACCGGCCCACAGGATTATATAAAAGTCTTTGAAAAAAGATTTCTGGGGACAAGAGCAGAAATTAAATTCAGGACAGTACAGTTTGTGCTTAATGAATTGAGGAACGCCATCCTACAGAATTGAAGGTCCAGATAACAGCAGGTAGTTTATAGCTTTGAAAAATAAAAGATTATTTATTGCTGTAGAAATTCCGGCTACTGCCAGGAAAGCTGTGTATCAGCATGCTTCCAGAATGCTTGAAAACTGTGATGATGCCCGACCGGTAAAAAAATCTAATATGCATATCACTTTAAAATTCCTGGGCGGCATACCAGTTGATAATATAGATTTAATAAGTAATGCGATTACTGGAGCAGTGTCATCTATTGGTATTTTTTCATTTGAGATCAATGGGAAGATAGATGCATTTCCAAATAAAAAAAAGGCAAGGACAGTCTTTTCTCAGATAGGAGGAGGAATACGTGAACTCAGGTTGCTGTATTCGTGTCTGGAGGAGGCTCTGGGGAGTGTTTTGGGGCAATACGGGGTAAAAGCTAAACCAGGTGATTTCATGCCTCACATAACAATAGCACGGCTTCGTCATCCTGCGGATATCACTTATGCAATAAGTGAAGCCGGAAATATTTTGCCTGTTAGAATTAACTGTAAGAGCATGTCTTTATTTGAAAGTATGCTTGATCCAGGGGGAGCCCGGTATACAAAATTAAGGGAATTTAGTTTAGAATAGATTAAGTACAAGTTTCCGGAAAGGCTCCCGGGTTCCGGGAGTTTCGGAATTTTACCTGGCACAGTGTCTTAAAAAAATAATTATGGTATAATTTATAATTATACATATATTCAATTGCATAAATAAATATAAATATATATTCAATCACTGGAGGTCACTAGATGGATAGGGATAAGATCATAGATAATGCAGTATCTCAAATAGAGAGACAATATGGTATCGGATCGATAATGAAGCTCGGGGAAGCAGGCGCTCTTGAGGGTATAGAGTCGATATCAACAAGCTCTTTTGAGCTCGACACTGCTCTAGGTATCGGGGGAATACCCAGAGGGCGGGTATCAGAGATCTATGGGCCCGAAGCATCAGGAAAAACAACTCTTGCCCTGCATATCGTAGCAAATGCACAGAAAAGCGGAGGTATTGCTGCCTTTATTGATGCAGAGCATGCACTTGACCCGATATATGCCAGGAATCTTGGAGTTAATGTAGAGGAGCTTTTATTATCCCAACCCGATAGCGGCGAACAGGCACTTGAAATAACTGAAATACTTTTAAAAAGCGGTGCGCTGGATGTTGTCGTAATTGACTCCGTAGCAGCCCTAGTGCCAAGAGCGGAACTTGAAGGGGAAATGGGTGATAATCAGGTCGGATTACAGGCAAGGCTTATGTCAAAAGCTATGAGGAAGCTTACGGGAGTGGTAAGCAAGACTAAGACTTCAGTAATATTTATAAACCAGCTTAGGGAAAAGATCGGAATTATGTTTGGCAATCCCGAAGTGACTCCCGGAGGAAGGGCATTAAAATTTTATTCTTCAGTCAGGCTTGACATAAGAAGGATAGATTCTATTAAAAGCGGTACGGATATTATAGGGAACAGGGTAAGGGTAAAAGTGGCAAAGAACAAAGTCGCTCCTCCCTTCAAGACAGCAGAATTTGATATAATGTACGGACTGGGTATATCCAGGGAGGGAAGCATACTTGATGTCGGATCTGATCTTGGCATACTTGACAAAAGCGGTTCCTGGTATTCATATAAAGATGAAAGGATCGGCCAGGGTAGAGAGAATGCAAAGGTTTTTCTTATCCAGAATGAAAAAATAAGGGAAGAGATAGAAGGGTCCATCAAGGAAAAACTTGGTTTTACCCCAAAAAAAGGGAAAACCAAGAAAAAGAAAGATATAACTGAGGAATAAATGAGGATTATCTATTGTCAGGTAGCTATTGACTTCTTTCCCAGTGGTGATATAATCTTTTAGGCTAATTGCAGTCATGATCTGATTGCTTTTTTCTAAGTAAAAATCTTTTAAAAATTTTTACTTTTTTTGTTGACAAGAGAATATCATTGTGATAAATTTCTCCAAGTTGTTTTGTGTTCATTGAGAACTAAATAGTGCAAGCATTGAATGTTTATTTTTTTTAGATTTAATTGAGAGTTTGATCCTGGCTCAGGACAAACGCTAACGGTGCGCCTAATACATGCAAGTCGAACGAGCGATGTAGAAGTGGCAACACTTTTTCAAAGCAAGTGGCGAACGGGTGAGTAACGCGTAGGTAATCTGCCTTGGAGATTGGGACAACCATTCGAAAGAATGGCTAATACCAAATACCTTATATTAATCGCATGATTTTTATAATAAAGGGGGCTTTTAGCTCTCGCTTCAAGATGAACCTGCGTCCTATTAGCTAGTTGGTGAGGTAACAGCTCACCAAGGCAACGATGGGTAGCCGGCCTGAGAGGGTGATCGGCCACACTGGGACTGAGATACGGCCCAGACTCCTACGGGAGGCAGCAGTAGGGAATCTTGCGCAATGGGCGAAAGCCTGACGCAGCGACACCGTGTGAAGGATGAAGGCCTTCGGGTCGTAAACTTCTGTCAATTGGGGACGAAGGTAGTAGGGTTAATACCCCGAATACTGACGGTACCCGATAAGGAAGTCTCGGCTAACTCCGTGCCAGCAGCCGCGGTAAGACGGAGGAGGCAAGCGTTGTCCGGAATTATTGGGCGTAAAGAGCGCGTAGGCTGTTTTTCAAGTCATATGTGAAAACCTCAGGCTTAACTTGAGGACTGCATATGAAACTGGGAAACTTGAGTGCAGTAGGGGAAAGTGGAATTCCTGGTGTAGCGGTGAAATGCGCAGATATCAGGAAGAACACCGGTAGCGAAGGCGGCTTTCTGGGCTGCTACTGACGCTGAGGCGCGAAAGCTAGGGGAGCAAACAGGATTAGATACCCTGGTAGTCCTAGCTGTAAACGATGGACACTAGGTGTGGGGAGTTATCGACGCTTTCCGTGCCGGAGCTAACGCATTAAGTGTCCCGCCTGGGGAGTACGGTCGCAAGACTAAAACTCAAAGGAATTGACGGGGGCCCGCACAAGCGGCGGAGCATGTGGCTTAATTCGACGCAACGCGAAGAACCTTACCAAGGCTTGACATCATATTGACGATTATAGAAATATAATTTCTCTTCGGAGCAATATGACAGGTGGTGCATGGCTGTCGTCAGCTCGTGTCGTGAGATGTTGGGTTAAGTCCCGCAACGAGCGCAACCCTTGTCCCATGTTGCTAACAGTTCGGCTGAGCACTCTTGGGATACTGCCAGCGTAAAGCTGGAGGAAGGTGGGGATGACGTCAAGTCATCATGCCCTTTATGCCTTGGGCCGCACACGTGCTACAATGGACCGTACAAAGAGCAGCGATACTGTGAAGTGGAGCAAATCTCTTAAAGCGGTTCAAAGTCCGGATTGAAGGCTGAAATTCGCCTTCATGAAGTAGGAGTCGCTAGTAATCGTGGATCAGAACGCCACGGTGAATACGTTCCCGGGCCTTGTACACACCGCCCGTCACACCACGAAAGTTGGATACACCCAAAGATAGTATACTAACCGGCAACGGGGGAAACTATTTAAGGTGGAGCCAGTGATTGGGGTGAAGTCGTAACAAGGTAGCCGTACCGGAAGGTGCGGCTGGATCACCTCCTTTCTAGGGAGTTTGAAATTTTAGGAAAATTTCCTTGAATATATTTGTCGATTGCACTATTTAGTTCTGAGCGAATACCAACAACTCTTGTTGGTTGTTCTTTGAAAACTTCATAGCGTGATAGAAAAATAAGTGGGTAAGAGCATATGGTGGATGCCTTGGTGATAAAAGGCGATGAAGGACGTTGTAGGCTGCGATAAGCTCCGGGTAGCCGTCAAACAGGCTTCGATCCGGAGATTTCCGAATGGGGAAACCCTCTATCTTTTATAGGATAGAATTACTGTCTGAATATATAGGACAGTAAGGCAAACCGGGTGAACTGAAACATCTAAGTAACCCGAGGAAAAGAAATCAAATCAGAGATTGCCCTAGTAGTGGCGAGCGAACGGGTAATAGCCCAAACCTATTGGATGTTAAAGCCTTCAGGTGTTGTTCAATAGGGGTTATAGGGATTATGATGTGTAGCTGAGGATGCACATGAGAGTTACAAAACTATTTAATAGTAGAACAGTCTGGAAAGACTGGCCATAGTAGGTAAAAGCCCTGTATACGAAATTAAGTAGACTCTCACATGATTTCCTGAGTACAACGGAACACGTGAAATTCCGTTGGAATTAGCAAGGACCAACTTGCAAGGCTAAATACTTTTGTCAACCGATAGTGAACTAGTACCGTGAGGGAAAGGTGAAAAGTACCCCGGAAGGGGAGTGAAATAGAACCTGAAACCATATGCTTACAAGTAGTAGGAGGCATTTTTATAATGCTGACTGCGTGCTTTTTGTAGAACGAGCCTGCGAGTTACAGTATGCAGCAAGGTTAAGCTGTGTAAGTGGAGCCGAAGCGAAAGCGAGTCTGAATAGGGCGACATAGTTGTATGCTGTAGACCCGAAGCCGGGTGATCTATCCATGGCCAGGGTGAAGCGAAGGTAAAACTTTGTGGAGGCCCGAACCCACTAAGGCTGAAAACTTAGGGGATGAGCTGTGGATAGGGGTGAAAGGCCAATCAAACCCGGAGATAGCTGGTTCTCCTCGAAATAGCTTTAGGGCTAGCCTCAAGTGTTTGATTCTGGTGGTAGAGCACTGAATGAACTAGGGACCTTACAAGGTTACCAAATTCAATCAAACTCCGAATGCTGGAATTTTAGAACTTGGGAGTCAGACTATGAAGGATAAGCTCCATAGTCGAAAGGGAAACAGCCCAGACCATCGGCTAAGGTCCCAAAATATATACTAAGTGGCAAAGGATGTGAGAAGGCAAAGACAACCAGGATGTTTGCTTAGAAGCAGCAATCATTTAAAGAGTGCGTAACAGCTCACTGGTCAAGTGTTTTTGCGCCGAAAATGTAACGGGGCTCAAGTATATTACCGAAGCCATGGACTATACTTTGTATAGTGGTAGAGGAGCGTTCTGTAAGGATTGAAGCTCAACCGGAAGGTTGGGTGGACTTTACAGAAGTGAGAATGCAGGCATAAGTAACGAAAGACAGGCGAGAAACCTGTCCGCCGAATACCCAAGGTTTCCTGGGGAAGGTTAATCCGCCCAGGGTTAGTCGAGACCTAAGCCGAGGCTGAAGAGCGTAGGCGATGGATAACAGGCTAATATTCCTGTACAATTAAATTACATTATCACCAATGGGGTGACGCAGAAAGGTAGGTCATCGTGGTTTGGTTGACTACGTGCAAGCGAGTAGGGTGCTGTCCAGGTAAATCCGGATAGCATTAAACCTGAGACGTGATGCCGATCCGATTTAGGCGAAGTGATTGATCCTATGCTGTCAAGAAAAACCTCTAGGGAGTAATTTAATTCTCGTACCAAAACCGACACAGGTAGGTAGGTAGAGAATACCAAGGCGATCGAGATAACTCTTGTTAAGGAACTCGGCAAAATAGCCCCGTAACTTCGGGATAAGGGGTGCCTGAGTAACGTGAAAGAACTTGCTTTTGTAGCGTGAAAAGGTTGCAATAACCAGGCTCAAGCGACTGTTTACTAAAAACACAGGTCTCTGCTAAGTCGTAAGACGATGTATAGGGGCTGACGCCTGCCCGGTGCTGGAAGGTTACGAGGAGGGGTTAGGACTTCGGTCCGAAGCTTCGAATCTAAGCCCCAGTAAACGGCGGCCGTAACTATAACGGTCCTAAGGTAGCGAAATTCCTTGTCGGGTAAGTTCCGACCTGCACGAATGGCGTAACGATTTGAGCGCTGTCTCAACAAGGGACTCGGTGAAATTATAATATTGGTAAAGATACCAATTACCCACAGAAGGACGGAAAGACCCCGTGAACCTTTACTGTAGCCTGATATTGGATTTTGGTCTGTCATATGCAGAATAGGTAGGAGGCTGTGAAGTCTGGGCGCTAGCTCAGGTGGAGCCAACCGTGAGATACTACCTTTGGTATACTAGGATTCTAACTATATTCCGTAATCCGGATATAGGACAGTGGCAGGTGGGCAGTTTGACTGGGGCGGTCGCCTCCTAAAATGTAACGGAGGCGTCCAAAGGTTCCCTCAGAGTGTTTGGCAATCACTCGTAGAGTACAAGAGCATAAGGGAGCTTGACTGTGAGACCGACAGGTCGAGCAGGAACGAAAGTTGGGTCTAGTGATCCGGCGGCTCAGATTGGAATGGCCGTCGCTCAACGGATAAAAGGTACTCCGGGGATAACAGGCTTATCTCCCCCAAGAGTCCATATCGACGGGGAGGTTTGGCACCTCGATGTCGGCTCATCGCATCCTGGGGCTGGAGAAGGTCCCAAGGGTATGGCTGTTCGCCATTTAAAGCGGTACGCGAGCTGGGTTTAGAACGTCGTGAGACAGTTCGGTCCCTATCCTCTGTGGGCGCAGGAGAATTGCGGGAATTTGTCCCTAGTACGAGAGGACCGGGATGAGTGAACCTCTGGTGTGTCAGTTGTTCCGCCAGGAGCATTGCTGATTAGCCAAGTTTGTAAGGGATAAGTGCTGAAGGCATATAAGCACGAAGCCCCTCCCAAGACTAGTTCTCCCATCCATTTGGAGTAAGACCCCATGTAGATTACATGGTTGATAGGTCAGAAGTGTAAGCGCAGCAATGTGTGTAGCTGACTGATACTAATAGGTCGAGGACTTATTTTTCTAATATTGCTATGAAGTTTTGAGTGAATAACCAGGAGTTGTGGTTAAGAAATTTTGATTTTTTAAATGCTTTTTTAAGCTTACGGTGGCAATAGCGAAGGGGAAACACCTGTTCCCATCTCGAACACAGAAGTTAAGTCCTTCAGCGCCGATGGTACTGCACTGGTGACGGTGTGGGAGAGTAGGTCGCCACCGTTTTTTTTATTTCATTATTAAGTTTTTTAATATTTATCTATTATTAATTATCCCGGATTCTTATATTTAATGGGTCAAGTTAAATAAAGGAATGGTTAATATGGAAATAATACCCGCAAGAATATTTAATTCCCTGTACATTTACATTGATATCGTATGGCTGATAGCTGTCATAGTGATCTTACTTATGACAAAAAGATATACAGCCCTGATTGTAGGAATAATCGGCGGCATAATATATTTTGCAGTTGATTATGGGATATTCTATATGCTTCTCGGCACAAGGGAAGTCATAGGTGCAAACACATTTATAATACTTCTTTGGTTAAGTATAAGTTACGGATTTACTAATTTTGCATGGATATGGTTATGGCTTGACAGGGATAGACATGCGCTTGAATGGTCACTACTTTTCATAATGGGCTGGCTTGCAACAGCATTCCTGAGCCAGAATTTTGGAGATGACTTCCTATCGATATCCATACAGAGGGGAACGACAAGCTATCATGGAGTAATGGCATTACTGATGCTGATCGGATATTTGGTCCTGATAATAAAAAATATAAAAATACAGAGAAAATCAGGGAAGATAAACATATTGTGGATACTTTCAATAGGTATACTGGTTCAATTTTCATGGGAAGCCATACTGCTGATCTCTGGAATCAGGACAATGGGTGTAATGCCGCTTATTGTAAACTCATTAATAGAGACAAATATGGGTCTTCCATATTTATTCCTTATCCATAAAGCTGTAAATAGCAGGTATGGGGAAGATCTCAGGATAAAGCTTAAGTAATGATATTAATAAGCCAAAAATATTAATATACAATTTGATTAAATGAAATAATTATATTTATTAATGAAAAATTTAAAAAAATCTTATAATTATTAAAATAATGGAAAAAAAATTTATAAATCTCTATATATTAAATAATTTATTTAGTATAATTAAAAAATAATAAATTTTAGAAATTTTATATAATATTTTACATATTTTTAAAGGACAGGGAGATATTATGGGTAGCATGGACACGATCAAGGCAAAATGTGATGAAAAAAACTTCAAGAAACTTAAAGCAATAAATAATAATCATCTTTATGATTTTATTGCAAAATTTGTAGATCTTTTTGAACCGGATTCCATATTTGTGTGTAATGACAGTGAAGAAGATATTCAGTATATAAGGGATAAAACCATTAAAGATGGTGAAGAAACTAAACTTGCTGTTCCTGGACATACTGTTCATTTTGACAGTATATATGATCAGGCACGGGATAAAGCAAAAACCAAATTTTTTGTACCTCAAGGCCAGGACTTCGGAAAAGGTCTGAATATTATTGATAAAGATGAGGGTATTGCGGAAGTTAATGAGATAATGTCAGGTATTATGAAGGGCAGACAACTGCTTGTGATGTTCTTCACGCTCGGTCCTGCAGATTCACCTTTTACCATACCTGCTGTTCAGCTAACTGATTCAAGCTATGTCGGACATTCGGAAACCATGCTTTACCGTAAGGGCTATGAAGAGTTTAAAAGACTAGGGGATTATGACAAATTCTTCCGTTTTGTCCATTCCGAAGGTGAACTTGAAAATGCTGTAAGTAAAAATGTAGATAAAAGAAGAATATATATAGATACATCTGAGGACACAGTCTACTCCATGAATACACAATATGGTGGGAATACCCTCGGACTTAAAAAATTAGCGATGAGGCTTGGAATAAGCCGTGCCTCCCGGGAAGATTGGCTTACGGAACATATGTTTATTGTCGGAATAAATGGACCACAGGACAGAGTCACTTACTTTGCAGGCGCTTTTCCATCCATGTGTGGAAAAACATCTACTGCAATGCTAAAAGGTGAGACGATAGTCGGTGACGATATTGTCTATATAAGAAATATCGATGGCAGGGCAAGAGCAGTAAATGTAGAAGTAGGGCTTTTTGGAATAATACAGGATATCAATCCTGATGATGATCCTATGATATGGAAGATACTGCATCAGGGAAAAGAAGTAATATTTTCAAACGTACTGGTCACAGATAATGGAGAAGTACACTGGATCGGGAAACCTGGTGATTTACCTGAAAAAGGAAAAAACTATACTGGAGAATGGTCCCTTGATAAAAAAGATGCAGACGGAAATACCGTACCGCCTTCACATAAAAATGCAAGATTTACATCAAGCTTAAAGGAACTTGAAAATCTGGATCCAAATTATGACGATCCTGCTGGTATCGAGCTTGGAGGAGTGGTATATGGTGGGAGAGATTCGGATACATGTGTGCCTATTCTTGAATCATATGGATGGGAACATGGGATGATAACAATGGGTGCATCTATAGAATCCGAGACAACCGCTGCAACTCTTGGAAAAACTGGAGTAAGGACACATAATCCTATGTCAAATCTTGACTTTCTTTCCATCCCGATGGGAACATATGTAGATATAAATATTCAATTCGGTAAGAAGCTTGATAAAGCACCAAAGGTATTTGGAGTTAATTACTTCTTGAAAGATAAGGAAAGCGGAGAATTCCTTAATACCAAACTTGATAAATTGGTATGGTTGAAGTGGATGGAATTAAGGGTGAATAAAGAAGCTGATGCCATTGATGCTGTAACCGGATTGATCCCGGAATATGGGGATCTGAAAAAACTGTTTAAAGAACATCTTGACAAGGATTACAGCAAAGAAGAGTATATACAGCAATTTACTGTAAGGATAAATGAAAATATTGAAAAGATAGACAGGATAGTGGAAATCTATAAAGATAAGGGACCTGAAGTACCAGAAACCCTTTTTAATACACTTGAAAGCCAGAAAGAAAAGTTGAAAATAATACTGGATGAAAAAGGTGCCTATATATCTCCTTTTGAACTGTAAAAGATCCGTGTATAGGTAGGCTAATATATTTAAGTAAGTGTTTAAAAATAACCCTGAGTAATATAACCCGGGGTTATTTTTTTATGTCAAATTTATACATGACAAGACCTGTTGAAGGTTTTGGCCAGAAAAAAGTTGATTTTTGAGGCATTAATTTTCCGGAATCACAGATCTCTTCCATTTCATCTATTGTGGGTGGATTTAAAAATACTCCAAGATCTGAATTGCCTTTCCTGACATTATCCACAATGCTGTTAAAATCGTGATTAAACTTGATATCACTGTTACCGTATAGATCTTCAAGTTGACCGATCAGTATATGGTGTAAAATATCCACATCAAGTATTTTTCCTGAGAAACCACAATCTTCAGGCTTGCTTTCAGGAACCTTTGCGATAAATCTGTAAAATCTATCTCCACCGGTATAAAAGATAAAACCGTTAAGGGATTTTTCACTGAGTTGGTCCAGAAAACCTGTGATTTCATCTTCACATTTAATACTTATCTTGCTTATATCAAAACAATTTGAAGATTTCTGTAAGAATATTCCAAAATCTGTGAAATCATTGAATTTAATAGATCTATAAGTAGGATATATCTTGATATCTTTCTGGCTGCTTTCCATGAACAGGGTAAGGACATATTCTTCAGGGGAAGAACCGGTGGAAGGACTGGCAGAAACAGCTGATTCGTCTTTATACATAAGAGATGTCTCGTATCTGTGGTGTCCATCTGCAATGAGGATCTTTTTATCCGCCATGGCATCAGTGATGATCCCGATATCTTTTTTGTCCGTGATCCTCCAAATTTTTAATGAAAGCTCATTGTCATAATAGGGAGTGGTGTCTGCAAATGGTTTAGTGCTTTTATATGTTTCAAGAAGCTGTGGCACAAGTTTTTTCCGGTCACGGTATATTGTATATATCAGGCCGAAATTAGTCCTGGAGCTTTTCAAAAGGTTATATCTGTCTTTCCTGGGTTTGGGTAAAGTTTTTTCATGCCGGAGGACTATTTTTTTGCTATACGGTTCTATTTTTGTCAGACCAATAAAACCTGTTATGCTCTTTTCTTTTCCACCTGCATTGAAGCCTATCTCGATCATATAGTATGACTTCTCCTTATCCAGTTGGAGTATCTCCTTATCTATCCAATAGTTTAACAGGTCCCTTGCAGCATCATATTTATTTGTACTTTCGCCTTCGGGCAGTATGAGGTTCACGATATTATGATGATCGGAATCTATAAGTTCTTTCCTTAATTTATCAGATATAACATCATAAGGTGGAGAAATCAGGTTTGAAAGATCACCTGTTTTTTTCTTATTATATACAAGCCCCCTGAAAGGAGAGATATCGACCATTACTAGATCCTTTTATCCAAAAAAATTAATTTAATCAAGTTAAACCAAAAACTTAAACTTTGAGATTATAACAATATAGAATTTAATTTTCAATAAAATCTCATTACTTAAATATAATAGCTTATATTCCATCAATCATCCTGCTAAGTTTGACATTAATAATAATTAGAGTAATATATTGTCAATTTTTAATCTATACAATTGGAAAGTCAAATGAAAATAGAAGTCATTGAAAATGTCTTAAAATATAATAAGGACCAGGCTGAAAAAAACCGTGACCTGTTTAAAAGGAAAAATATACTTGTCTTCAATCTTCTTTCATCTCCTGGAGCAGGGAAGACTTCGCTTATTATTGAGACTATAAAAATACTGGCGGACAAGAAAAATATTGGTGTTATTGAAGGTGATATATCATCTACCTATGATGCTGAGAAGATAAAAAAATATACTGATGATGTTGTCCAGATAAATACCGGAGGTTCGTGCCACCTGAATGCCACAATGGTGTCCCAGGCGCTGGAAAAAATGAACCTGGATAAACTCGATATCATAATAATAGAGAATGTCGGTAATCTTATATGTCCGGTAGGATTCGACCTTGGTGAGGATTATAAAATAGTATTGTCTTCAGTAAATGAGGGAGACGATAAGCCTGTAAAGTATCCGCCGGTATTTATAAAAAGCGACTTAATATTGCTTAATAAAATGGACCTTCTGGAAATAAGCGACTTTAAGCTGGATTTTTTCCAGGACAAAGTGGCTGAATTAAATCCAACCGGAGACATCATCAAGTTTTCATGTAAAACCGGCAAAGGGCTCAAAGGCTGGACTGACTGGGTTCTCGGACAAGCTCCTTAAAGCTGTAAAATAGCAACTTTATGTTTTTTTTTAATGCTTTTCCAGTGCTAATTAGGGTACAGGAGGATAAGTCTATTCGTCAATATCATCACAGATATAATCTTTAAAGGACCTTCTAACATTAAAATATTTTAATGTAGTAACTGTTACAAACCTTTTACAAACTTTTATTGACATTGCAATAGGGAAGTGATAAATTATCCGGGGTGCGTGTTACAAACCTCTTACAAATGAGTGGTATTTATACAATTATTTATAAGAAAGGAGAATGAATGCTGTACAAGATTATAGATAAAAATGACTATAAAGATTTTATCAGATCACTTATAGCAGACCATCAGTTCATTGGTCCCAAAAGGAAGGATAAGGCCACACATGATTTTGTCCCCATTAAGGACATCTCTGAACTGGATACCGATTATAAAAGGACAACTTTACCACCTGCTAAAAAACTATTATTTCCTCCAAACGAAGAACTTATTTCCTATGAGCTGGGAGATGAAATAATTGTTGAACCTGTGATCGAAGCAAGCGAGAAGATCCTTTTCGGTATTAATGCATGGGATATCAATGGAATGAATTTCATGGATAAGATCTTTACAACTGATTATATCGATGCAAACTATGTAGCAAAAAGAGAAAAACTTACAGTTATAGGAATTGACAGCGATCCTACCGAGACCAATTTTTCCCCGAGCATGGAAGCTGACTATGCTACCGAGGGTTTTGACCTCTATCTTACTAAACTTAAAGACAAGTATTTTGTCAGAGTCGGTACTGCAAAGGGTGACGGATTGCTTGCAAAGCATACAGACGCAAAGGAAGCAAGCTCTGAAGATTTTAGTGAATACGACAAATACAGGGATGATTACCGTGAAAAATTCAGCAAGGAAGTAAAAATAAAAGACTTCTATGATGACTTTGAGTCCATTTATGATAATGACCAGTTCTGGTCAAAAACAACGAAAAATTGTTATAGCTGCGGATCCTGTAATCTTTCATGTCCCACATGTTTCTGTTTTAATGTAAAAGATGATATGCAGTTAAATCTTACAACGGGTAAAAAAATCAGGGAATGGGATTCTTGTATGATATCCGAATATGGACTTGTTGCAGGTGACCATAATTTCAGGCCGGATAAAGAGAACAGGCTAAAACAAAGATACAGGTGCAAACTCAAGACATTCAAGGAAAAATTAGGCAGTTATTCCTGTATCGGTTGCGGTAGATGTATTGAAGTCTGTATGGCCAGGATAAATATTACTGATGATATAGACTCGATTAAGAAAGAGGTGAATATATAAATGGTTTTGGATTTAAAACAAAAAAGTGAAGCTGCCAGCATATATGTGCCGGTGATAGCAACTATTACAAAGATAGAGCAGATGTCTCCTTCAGAAAAATTGTTTGACATAAAGATCGATGATCCTGAAAGTCAAAAAGCTTTTGATTTTCTTCCCGGCCAATTTGTGGAGCTAACAGTATTCGGATTGGGGGAAGCGCCTTTTTCAATACCATCATCCCCGAACAATAAGGATTTTTTCCAGCTTTGTATAAGGGATGCCGGTAATGTCTCGGGAGCCCTTCACAGGATGAAGCCTGGTGATAAGATAGGAATAAGGGGACCATTTGGAAAAGGTTATTTTCCATTTGAAAAAATGAAGGGTAAAGATGTCATGATCGTTGTTGGCGGTCTTGGACTGGCTCCTGTGATGCCTCTTATCCACACCATATTGGAAGACAGGGAAAATTATAAAAGACTTGTCATCATATACGGATCAGTAGATCCTGAAAACATACTTTTCAAAAAAGATATTGAGGATTGGAAGAAAAGAGATGATATAGAGGTCTGTCTTACTGTCGATAATCCAGACGAGTCATGGCAGGGCGAAGTCGGGGTCTGTACTAATCTTATTCCCGGAATAGACTGCAGTCCGGATTCATATGCAGTTGTATGTGGTCCCCCGGTGATGTATAAATTTGTAGTTTCCGAATTTGAAAGGAAATGCATTAAACCTGAAAATATTTTCCTTTCCCTTGAAAGAAGAATGGAATGCGGAGTCGGAAAATGTAATCATTGTCATGTGGGAAATAAATTATCCTGTATAGACGGACCCGTATTCAGTTTATGGGATATTAGGAATTTAAAGGAGGCAATATAAATGAGTAAGCCAAAAGTGGGAATATTCGGATTTACTGGTTGCGGTGGCTGCCAGCTCGAAATATTGAACCTGGAGGACCAGTTACTCGACCTTATAGGTGCAATTGATATTGTTCATTTCACTGAAGCAATAACTGAATTTAGTGACACTTATGAGATCGTCCTGGTAGAAGGTTCGATAACAACAGAGCATGGTGTTGAAAAAATAAAGAAGATAGGTGAGACAGCCAAAATAGTGGTAGCAATGGGATCATGTGCAGTAAATGGAGGGCTTAATTGCATGAAAAACCTCTATGGTCTTGAAAAAGCAAAAGACCTTGTATATGGTGAAAAAAAAGACTGGATCGATTCTATAGAAGTAAAACCTGTGGATGCATATATAAATGTTGATTACTATGCAAGAGGTTGCCCTCCTAACAGGTTCGAAATAGTAGATATAATAAGATCGCTGATCGTAGGAAGAAAACCTGAAATACCAAACTACCCGGTCTGTATCGAATGTAAAAGAAATGGTAATACTTGTGTTTATGATCTTGGCAAATCATGCCTTGGACCTGTTGTAAGGGCTGGATGTGATTCAAGATGCCCGAACAGTGTTGAAGGTTGTGACGGCTGCAGGGGAACAGTCGATGATCCTAATATAAATGCACAAAACGACCTGCTTGAAGAACATGGTTTGACTGTTGATGACATAATGGCAGAGTTTAATCTATACAATGCCTGTGAAGGCAGGACTATTGAAAAAAATAAATAATTTTGGAGGTAAATTTTCATGGCAGATAATATAAATGTAGAAATAGCTCCCATGTCCAGGGTGGAAGGTCATGGTGATCTGGTACTGAATGTAAAGGATAAAAAAGTTGAAAAGCTCATCTTCAGGATTCCGGAATCACCGAGATTTTTTGAAGCAATACTGGAAGGTAAGAACTGGGATAAACCTTCACATATAACTTCCAGGATATGCGGTATCTGTTCTGTGGCCCATACTTATGCTTCGATTAAGGCTACTGAGAGTGCTATGGGAGTGATCCCGAATAATATGATACTGAAACTTCGAAAACTCATAATGCATCATGAGATAGTACAGAGTAATGTCCTGCACGTATACTTCCTTGCTGCTCCTGATTTCCTTGGAGTAGGAAGTGTAATACCACTGGTAGAGACCCATCCTGCAGTTGTAGACATAGCCCTGAGGGCCAAAAAAGTAGCAAATGATATGGTAAGGATGATAGGGGGAAGAGCAGTTCATCCGATAAGGACAGTAGTTGGCGGCTTCACAAAGCTTCCGAGTGAAGAAGAAATGCATCAGATGAAAGAAATGCTTATTGGCTTATACCCTGATCTTGAAGCTTCTCTTGGAGTACTTAAAACGCTTGATCTCCCTGCTTTTGAGAGAGAAACAGAATATGTTGCGCTTTCAAACACTGAGGACTATGCACATTATGACGGCAATATAAAATCAACGGATGGTTGGGAAATAGACCCGATGGACTACCAGGACAAGATCAAGGAAAAGGTAGTACAACATTCTACTGCAAAGCATTGTTGGGCCAATAGGGATTCTTTTATGGTTGGTGCACTTTCAAGGTTTAATATTAATTATAGCCAGCTTAGTGATAATGCAAAAAGATTTGCTGGAGAATTCGGGATGAAAGCTCCCTGCTATAATACATATATGAATAATATAGCACAGTTTATAGAGATCGTTCATAGCGTTGATGACAGTATCAGGCTCATCGATGAACTCCTGGAAGAGGGGATGGATGAAGACAAGGCAATGGTCGAGGTAAAACCAAAAGCCGGAAGGGGAGTTGGAACCGTTGAGGCGCCAAGGGGCCTCTTGATCCATGACTACACATATGATGATGATGGAAAGATAGTAAAGTCTAATCTTATTATTCCTACTGGTATGAATTATGGAAATATTGAAAGAGATATGAATGCAATTGTCCCGGACATAATAGAAAAGTCCGAGGATGAAATAAGGCTTGCATGCGAGATGATGATAAGAGCATATGATCCTTGTATCTCATGTTCGACACATTTCCTTAATGTAAAGCTGGTAAATAAATAATCTTACAGTAATATATAATTAAATATTAATATGATATGCAGGATTTAGTATCTCAAATTCCTGCATATCATATATTTAAAAATGATTTACTCTAATAAAACCTGGTTTTGAAAGATATTAAAAAAACAAATAATATTAGCAGGACCACGGTGAAGGTCATCGGTTTTGGTAATAAATTTTTATCTGATGATGGGATTGGACCTGTTGTAATAGAGAAACTTGAAAAAACAGGTCTTACAGAAGATAAGGATATTGAGATCATCGATCTTGGTACTTCAGGAACAGACCTGATCTTTCATTTAAAAGAATGTCCCAGAATAATCATAATCGATGCCATTGATGCGGGGCAGGATGAAGGTAAAATAATAAAAATAAAAGAGAAGGATATTGAACACTTTTACGATCAAGGCCTCTTCAGCCTTTCACTTCATGATTTAAATCTTGCAGATATACTAAAACTTGTGAGAGCTATGAAAGTAGAAACAGATATAACTATTATCGGCATAAAACCATTGAATATTGAACTTGGGGAAGGTTTATCACCCGGAATAGAGAAGAAGATCCCCGAGATGATCTCACTGGTAAATCAAGCAGTAAAAGAATATAAAACTACTGGTTAAAAAATATCAGGTCATTTAAAAAAGCAATATCATCTAAGGATTCAAGGAAAAACCCTAAAAAATTAGCATATCCTTGGCAGCTGTTCACTATAATGGAGGTCCAGGATACGTTCAGTGCCAATTTCTGTCTTTAATATTACCGTTCCTTTACCTTTTTTTACGACTTCACCGATTATTGCACTCTCTTTTCCATATTTATTTGATCGCATACTTCAAGTACATTATCAGCATCAGTCCTATCTACAAATACGACCATTTTACCTTCATTAGCTATATATAATGGGTCCATGCCCAGGAATTCACAGATCCCCCTGGCTTGTTTTTGAAGGGGAACGCTCTCCTGGAACAAATCGATATCAAGACCGGAGTTTCTGGCTATTTCAAAAAGTACCGTTGCCAGGCCGCCCCTGGTAGCATCCCTCAGGGCATGTATCTTTTTAGATACTGAAGTCATGTCCTTTACAAGACTGTAAAGGGGGGCACAATCACTTATGATATCTGTTTTAAAATCAAACTCTTTTCTCTGGCTCAGTATAGCCAATCCATGATCAGCTATGGTCCCATTTATGATTATTTTATCTCCGGTTTTTATTTTATCGGGACTTAGCTGATAATTATTATTAACGATGCCGATTCCTGTAGTGTTTATGAATATCTTATCAACGCTTCCCTTTTCAACCACTTTAGTGTCGCCGGTAATTATATTCAGTCCTGTCTCGTCAAGTGTCTCACTGATCGAGGAAAGGATTTTTTTAAAATCAGCAATTAAAAAACTTTCCTCCAGAATAAAGGAAAGACTCAAGGCCAGTGGTTTACAACCACTTGTAGATAGATCATTCACTGTACCACAGATACTTAATTTTCCAATATCACCACCGGGGAAAAAAATTGGGTTTACAACAAAGCTATCAGTAGTGAATGCAAGACTCTTATTATCGTCCAATTTTATTACTGCGCTGTCTTCAAGCTTTTGAAGAATATCATTTCCGATATAATCAAGCAGCAGGTCGTTTATCAGCTGGGCACTTTTTAATCCTCCATCTCCATGAGATAATTGGATAATATCATCGGAAAATACCTTTTTTCCTCTATTCATTCTAACCTTTCCTTAAAAAAGCATTTTACTAAATAAGATCTTATCTTGATCTTTCATATTTATAATATGCTGCACAGGAACCTTCGCTGGAGACCATACATGGACCAATAGGATTTTCAGGTTTGCATACCCTGGCAAATAGCTTACAGTCAAAAGGTTTGATTATACCTTTAAGGACACTTCCACACTGGCATCCCGGGGGTTCTTTAGATTCGGTCACCTCAACGGGAAATTTTTTCATGGCATCCAGGGTTTCGAACTTTTCCCTTAGTTTGAGACCGGTTCCGGGGAGGACACCGATACCTCTCCAGTAAGAGTCACACGGTTCAAATACTTCGTTCATTATAGAGATAGCAGCAGGATTACCTGTAGTGGTGACTACTCTATTGTACTGTATCTGGACCTCTGGTTTTTTTGAATTATATTGTTCTGCCAGCATATTCAGGGACTCCATAATATCAAGCGGTTCAAAACCGGATATAACACAGGGAATCCCGTATTTATCAGCAATAAAATCATATGGAAGACTTCCTATAATAGCTGAGACATGACCCGGGCAAAGGAAACCATCAATTTTTATTTCTTCATCAAGAAGCAGAAGTTCAAGTGCAGGAGGCACTAATTTATGGATATTAAAAATATAAAAATTATTAATATTTTCTTCATATGCCCTTTTTACAATAACAGCTGTAAGGGGAGTAGTAGTTTCAAAGCCGATCGCTATGAATACGATATCTTTTTCAGGATTATTTTTAGCAAAATCCAGGGCATCCAGCGGGCTATAGCATATTCTGATGTCTTTACCTGCTGCTTTTTCAAGTTGGAGGCTTGATATGGAACCGGGAACTCTTACCATATCGCCAAATGTGAAAAGAGTCACAGGATAATCCCTTATGATCCCTATCATCCAATTAATATCTTTACTGGAAGTAACACAAACGGGGCATCCCGGGCCGCTGATCAAATTGATCTCTCCTGGGTATGATCTGCCTTAGGCCATTTCTTGAAATAGCCATTGTGTGCGTACCGCAGACTTCCATGATATTTATTTGCTCTGAGGGCCTGTTATCCATTAATGAGTCTTCTCTGGTCATTGATTTTCTTCTTCATCCAACCACTCCTTCCAATAACCCTGGGTTGCCAATGCTTCTTTCTTGTCGATGACCTGTATTGCAAAACCCGCATGTACTATGACATATTCATCCTTTTTTAAATCAGGAAGCAAAGTTATATCAACATCCTTTTTGACACCCAGACTTTCAATAGTAGCAGTATGCTCACTTATACTTATTACCTTTGCAGGTACAGCTAAACACATTGTCCCATGCTCCTTTTCATATTAGGTATTATAAATCGATGCAATAAAAGCCTGTCCAAGCGAGATTCCTCCATCATTTACCGGTACTTTAAAATTTGAATAGACCTTAAAACCATTATTTTCCAGTAGTTCAAAACAAAGATCAAGCAGGTAATTATTCTGGAAAACTCCACCCGACAATGCTATGTTTTCAATATTATTGTTTTTTCCTTCAGAGATACTTATATCCAGGACGATCTGTGCAAGCGTATTGTGAAATTTATAAGATATCTCACTTTTTCCTTTACCATTTTTTATATCATCTGCTACCTGGGAGAATATCATAAAATCATCTATGAGATAGCCTTCATCATTTTCATCAAGGCATGCTTTTATATCTTTGATCTTTCTCGATAAATGATTTATTGTGGCCTATCAAGGTTCCATAGAGTTCATCACCAATATTCATCTCAAGACCGATTGCGGCTTCTCCTTCAAAGCTAATAATATGTTTTATGCCGAGAAGGGAACTTACAGCATCAAACAGCCTGCCCATACTTGTTGTGACTGGACTATTAAAACCGGATAGGATCTGGCCCGTGATAGTATCGATTTCCAGCGGATCAATAATATCCTTATATTCAGGTTGGATACCATAGATATAATCCTTGAAATCCTGGTCCTGATTGCCGCATTCCTCAAAGAGTTTTCTGAGATAGGTAATAGTCATCCTGTAAGGTTTTCTGATCGATACGGACCCGCCAGGCAATAATTTTTCCTTCAGGTGAGCTATCCTGGTGAACATCAGTCTATTGTCGATTAAAAAGACTTCACTGCCCCATATCTTGCCATCATGTCCAAAACCAGTTCCATCCCAGGCAAATCCCAGTAAATCACAGTTTAAATTATTTTCAGCGATAACACTTGCAATATGAGCTTCATGATGCTGGACCGGTATGAGTTTTTTTCCCGGTCCTGTCAAGCTCCTGTGCAAATCTTGTAGATGCATAATCAGGATGCATGTCATGGGCGATGACGTCAAAATCCTTGATCCCAAACAATTTCTTATAATCATCATAAGTGGATCTGAATAATTCAATGGACCTGACATTATCAAGATCACCTATATATTGTGTTGTTATTGCATATCCACCGGTCAGAAAAGTCAGTGTATTTTTCTCATGCGCCCCGGTGGCAAGTATATTTATCTTATCAGCACCGATACCTGAACTTACAGGATATGGAGCATAGCCCCGCGCACGGCGCAAAACCATTTCCCTTTCCCTGAAAACCTTAACGACCGAATCATCATAAGTTGAATATATATCCCTATTGTGGATAAGGTAATAATCACAGACACCTTCCAATTTTTCAACAGCCTCACTATTCCCGGAGGATATTGGTTCTTCAGTTATATTACCGCTAGTCATGACCAGTGGAAAATCTATATAATCAAAAAGAATATGGTGAATAGGTGTATACGGGAGCATTATGCCATCTCTATTATTATCCAGGGGAAACCTGGAAAGAGAGAGGGTATTCATTATTATTTTTCCTTAGAAGCACAATTGGAGCCTTTGAAGATCCTAGAATAGAAGATTCCAGGATCCCGGGGTGGTAATATCTTTTTATCCAGTCAGTATCGGCTATCATAATTGCAAATGGTTTCGAAGGTCTTAATTTCCTGTCCCTTAATCGTTTTACGGTTTTATCAGATCGCCCGTCACAGGCGATCTGGAATCCTCCAAGGCTTTTGATCCCTATGATATTTCCTTCCAGTAGCAGATCTGCTGCGGTTTTTATGGGGTCGTCATTATCGATCATATTACCGTGACCATCAATTAGTTTTAACTCAGGACCACATTTTTTGCAGGCATTAGGTTGCGCGTGAAAACGTCTGTCAAGTGGATCATCGTATTCAGACCTGCAGTCATCACACATCTTGAAGCTGTGCATGGTGGTAGACAGTCTATCATAAGGCATTTCTTTTATTATAGTAAATCTCGGGCCGCAATTAGTACAATTTGTAAATGGATAATGATATCTATTTATATTATCCTGGTCCATGATATCTTCAATACATTTAGGGCAGGTTGCGATATCGGGAGAGACCAATTGAAAGGCGGAACCGGTTTTTATACTTTTATTGATTTGAAAGCCCTTCATATTTTCATGGGGTATTTTTTTGAGTACAATATTTTCGATTAAAGCAGGTATTGGTTTTTTATCTTTTATAAGTTTTATAAATTTTTCCACTTCGCTGGAAGATGGAGCATTAATTTTTATTAAGACTGCTTCAGAAGTATTTGAAACACTTCCTGAAAATCCTGAATCCCTGGCAAGATTATATATGAAGGGCCTAAATCCGACCCCCTGGACTATGCCGTTTATCTTAATAAGAAAAGAATATTTTTCATCAACAATCACCGGAACAGATCCTTTCATAAAGATGCTGCTATGACCTCATGGCAATCTAACATATTCTATCAATAATCAATAGCTAAATCTATTGATTATTAAGCATGGCACGAGTCGGTCCCGGGGGTGATTTGATTGATGATCTTTATGGCCGGATAGTCTCTTTTTTTAGAAGAATATTGAAGTAATAAAAGCAGTTAATATTTAAAAAGTTTGAAACCGCCTCTTAATATAATTGCTTATTCTGTATTTTCAGTAGTCTCCTCAGTTTGTTGTATATCTCCGGCATCGATGAGGACAAGAGTTCCCAGCGTAGAAGCATTATTAATATCAAAACTGCTGGAGGATGAAAGAACAAGTTCAGTGGTGTCAAGATTATCGGTATCAAGAATAGAAACAGTAAAACCAATTACCGAACCATCAGAAGGAAGATAATTAATAAAGTTATACCATGGTATGCTTACCTCGATCACGTAACCATTTGCCAGTTTTGTAGATGCTACATTTGTACCCCTGGGAGGTGCATCTGATGGCCAGCTCATATATGATTCAGGAGAGAATGAAGAAAAATTACCCGGTGAAAAATCTATCTGGTAATCATCACTATTATAGAATGGTATCTGCATATCTTCGTCAAGCTCAGTATCAAATACTATTGTTATGCTGTCACCTTTATTAAGTTGATTTCCTGTATAATCCTGGCTAAAGACATCGTCTAATACTTGTGCCACAAAATAAAAATTATCGTCGTCCCAGCATGAATAAAATGTCCCTGAAACATCAGTATGAGTTGTATAATTTTCTTTTTTTATAGTCGGTTCAAAAGTAGAAAACTTCTCGAATTTATCCCATTCAGCAAAATTTCCATCTATTAAAGGCGGTGTATAGCATTTATAAGAGAAAATAGGAACTCCCACCGGTATAGTGTTTTGGGTCCTATAATTGGAAGAAGCAAGTATCTGTTCTTTTTTTTCTTCAATATCTGTACTGATTATAGTGGCTTCAGATTCTTCCATCTCATACTCAACGACGAAAGTGACCTTGCCTGATTCGGACAAAACGCTATTGCTTTCATCAACCAATTGAGCCATTATTTCATATTCGCCCGAAATGGAAGGATTCCAGTTATATTCATAGGGAGGCGAATTGAAAGTTTTGACCTCATTTTCATTGACCAGCACCTTTATCCTGAGTCCTTCAGTTTCCGCCTGCTTGCTTTTGATCTCTATTGGAACAGTTTCTTTTAGGTTGATAAAATTATATACCTTATTATTAATAGGTGATGTAATAAATAAAGAATACTCAGTTTCATCTTCGACAACTGTTGTGCTGCCGGAGAAAAATCCCAGTGGAAGATTATTTCTAATTATAAAAAAGAATATAAAAGATAAACCTACTATTATAGCTACAAGTATATATGGAAAACGGTCCAATAGTGTAAGGTATTTCCTATGATCTTTACTCATTCTCCCCGGTTTTCCTTTCTTCGATTAATTTTTCGGTTAAATTATACGGCAGTTCTTCATACTTCAGTAATTTCTGTGAAAACCTGCCTCTTCCCTGTGTAAGCGAAGTGAGGTCAACCGCATAATTAAATGCTTCTGCCTGTGGAGCGGAAGCTTTTATAAGTTGTTTTTTATTTTCAATTGGAGTCATAGAGATTATCTTACCTCTTTTTGAATTGATATCACCGATTATATCACCCATATATTTTTCAGGGATTATGATATCAAGCTCCATTATAGGTTCAAGTATTACAGGGGGATGCTACTTCCATACCTTTTTTAAATGCCATGGATGCAGCTATTTTAAATGCCATCTCAGATGAGTCGACATTATGGAAAGAACCATCATATAGATTGACACTGATGTCCACTACAGGATTCTTTGCAAGTATGCCTTTGTCAAGAGCTTCCCTGATACCTTTTTCTACACCCGGGATATATCCTTTTGGGATAGAGCCCCCAAAGATACTGTTTGTAAACTCAAAACCGTCACCACGTTTACGAGGTTTAAGTTCAATAAATACATGACCGTACTGACCCCTGCCCCCTGATTGTTTTTTATATTTATATTCGGTCTTTGCTCCTTTTTTAATAGTCTCCTTATATGCTACATCTGGTGTTATCATATCAACTTCTACATCATATTTTTCCTTGAGTTTGTCTCTTGTAGTATTTAGGTGAAGGTCTCCCATTCCCCATATTATGTTCTGGTGAACCTCAATATTCAATTCCTGTCTCAGGGTCTGGTCCTCTTCTATCAGTTTACTGATGCCATTACCGATCTTCTCTTCATCACCCTTACTTTTAGGAACTATAGCTCTTGGAAGTGTTGGCTGCAAGTACTCGACCTTATCCATAATGAGAGGCTTATCAATACTTGAGATCGTATCATCATTGGAGATATTCATCAGTTTTGAGACTGCAATAATATCACCGCATGTAGCTTCTGATATTTCAATCTGTTTCTTACCCTGAAGTTTAAAAAGATTACCAAATTTATAAGGTTTTTCTTCACTTGACACCCTGTAGCTTTCACCTGCCTTAAATTTACCAGAGAAAATCCTGAATATGGATAATTTTCCAATATAGGGGTCAGCCATGGTCTTAAATACATATGCCAGGGGTTGGCCATCGGAAGAAGGTTCAATGTCAACCTCTTCTTCATCGCCAATAGTCTTTGCTTTTACAGGGGGTATATCCAGTGAAGAAGGGAGGAGGCTATTGATATATTCCATCAATAGATCAATACCAAAATTTTTCACTGCCGATATTGCAAAAACGGGTATTACTTCTCCGGAAACGACAGCATTCTTAAATACATTGCTCAAAATGTTGTCATCGATCTTTTCACCTTCAAGATATTTATCAAGAAGCTCATCATCAGTTTCAACTATGGATTCGACGAGAGCATTATGGTATGTGTCCACCTGATCCTTCATATCGGCATCAATATCAGCTACAGTCCCGGTAAAAGTACCATCTTTGTACTGGTATGCTTTATTTTGAAGGATATCTATTATCCGGGAAAAATCTTCACCGCTTCCAACAGGAATAGTTATAGGTACCAGGTTTAAGCCCTGAGAAGATTTAATTTCATCTACAATTTTAAAAAAATCTATATTTTCAAGATCTATCTTATTTAATATTAAAAACATGGGTTTTGGATTTTTGCCAAGCATCTCAAGTATGATCTCGGTAGGTGCCTGTACGCCGGATTTGGCGTCTACAACCATTAAGACGCTATCTGAAACCTTGAGATTTGATTGGGACTGACCGGCAAAGTCACTGTAGCCGGGGGAGTCAATAAGATTTATATTAAAGTCTTTCCATTTATAATGCATTATGCTCGAACTGATACTGAAGCCTTTCACTTCTTCCATAGGACTAAAGTCAGAGACCGTATTTTTTTCTTCTATTTTTCCGAGCCTTTCAGTTGCCTTTGAATTAAAAAGCAAGCACTCCGATAATGTTGTTTTACCGACCCCATTTCCAGAGACTAGTCCGATTACCTTATTGTTAGAACCAACTTTGTCGCCCATCGATATCCTCCCGAGAATAAGTACTTGAATATGTCAAATCAATCAGTTAAAAAACAATAGAAGAAATATACCATAAATTAGATATGGTGTAAAAAAATATTGGGGTTTACAAACACTTTTAAAAACTGTTAAAAATTGACATGAGGGAACCTGTCCGGGAACTTTAACCCGGGCAAGATCAAATTCCATAAGAGACTTCTGGAAAGTGATGATTGTATTTTTGCAATTGTTAATATGTTATAATTTTAAATTGTTAAATTTTTAATATAATAAGCACAAAATGACTTTGATTTTAGCATAAATTTTATACTGGAGGTAAGTAATGGTTGTCGGATTGATCGTATTGATAGCAGTCATCGTTGCAGTAATATTACTGATCCTTGGCACTGGTATCGGGATCTATAATTCTGTTATCTCCCTGAGAAACAAAGTTGATAATTCCTGGCACCAGATCGATGTACAGCTCAGGAAAAGATATGACCTGATCCCGAACCTGGTCGAGACAGTGAAAGGGTATGCCGCACACGAGAAAGAGACTCTTGAAAAAGTCATTTCAGCCAGGAAATTGGGCATTGATGCAAAAACAGTTACGGACCAGGCCAAAGCCGAGAATATGATATCTGATACCCTAAAATCTTTGTTTGCAGTTTCGGAGAGGTATCCCAATTTAAAAGCGGATACTCATTTTTCAAGACTCATGGAACAGCTGAGTGGGATAGAAAGCAATATCGCTTATGCCAGGCAGTTCTATAATGATATGGTTATGAAGTTTAATACGAGAATACAGACATTCCCCGGAAATATATTTGCAAAAATGTTTAGTTTTACAAAAAAAGATTATTTTGAAATAGAGGATACTGCAGCCAGGGGACCTGTAAAAGTAGAGTTTTAATAAATATCAGAAAGATCCGGTTTTCGAATAGGCTCCAGGGTTTAATGATCTAATATATGGTACGGTCAGATGTATGAGCATATTGCTAAAAACAGAGCCAAAACAGTACTTATTATAATAGGATTTGTATTTTTTCTGTCTCTTATAGGATATTTTCTTGGAATGTATTTTGATTACCGCTATGGTATGGGTACAACTTTTTCTGTGACACTTATGATAATCGCCCTTGTGATAGCAATATTTGCAAGTTTTGGAAGCTATTATTTTAGTGACAGGATAGTACTTTCCATGACAGGGGCAAGACCTGTTTCAAGAGAAGAAGATCCAAGATTATATTATATGGTGGAAGGGCTGTCGATTGCCGCCGGTATTCCCATGCCCCGGATATACACCATTCAAGATCAGGGCATGAATGCCTTTGCTACCGGTAGAAATCCAGGGAAAGGCGTGATCGTATTTACAAAAGGATTGCTGGAAAACCTTGATGATGAAGAGTTAAAAGGTGTTATATCGCATGAACTTGCACATATAAAAAATTACGATATACTTCTTGGGACAATTATTGTGGTCATGGTCGGGATAGTCTCAATAATCGCAAATATTATGGCCAGGCTTCTTTTTTTCGGTGGAAGGGGCAGGCGTTCCAGTAAAGGTTCAGGCGGCAATATCATTATGATAGTGGTATTAATAGTTGGTGTTTTGTTTATTATCATATCACCGGTCATAGCAATGGTAATAAGGATGGCGATCAGTAGAAACAGGGAATACCTTGCTGATTCTACAGGTGCCCTGATCAGCAGGTATCCACCGGGACTGGCAAGTGCATTAAAAAAAATGAGCAGCCACAGTGAAGTCAGTTCTGCAAGCAGCGCTACAGCGCATTTATTTATAAGTAATCCCCTTGGGAAAAAATCCAGGGTGATGTTTAAAAGTTTGTTTAATACCCATCCTCCCTTAAAGGAGAGGATAGAAAGATTAAATGAGATGTCTCTCGGAATATTGACTAAGTAATGGAGGTAAAAAACACAAAATGGAAAAATCAAGCTACAAAGTAAAAACAGGCCTTGCCCAGATGCTAAAAGGCGGAGTAATAATGGATGTGACAACTGTAGAACAGGCAAAGATCGCCGAAGATGCAGGAGCCGTATCAGTCATGGCCCTTGAGAGGATACCTGCGGATATAAGGGCGTCAGGCGGAGTTGCACGTATGACAGATCCCCAGATCATCCTGGATATAATGGAATCAGTCTCAATACCAGTTATGGCAAAGGCGCGTATCGGACATTTTGGAGAGGCCCAGATACTTCAGGCTATTGGTATCGATTATATAGATGAAAGCGAAGTGCTTACCCCGGCCGATGAAAAATACCACATAAACAAATGGGAGTTTAAGGTTCCCTTTGTTTGCGGGGCCACAAACCTTGGCGAGGCACTCAGGCGCATAGGTGAAGGTGCAGCCATGATAAGGACAAAAGGGGAAGCAGGTACAGGCGATGTAGTAGAAGCTGTAAGACATATGAGGAATATAAAGGATGAGATGGCGCGTATTGCTGCCATGCCTACTGAAGAACTCATGACTATAGCTAAAGAGATGGGCGCCCCCTACGACCTGGTAGAATATGTCCACAAGGAAGGTAAGCTTCCGGTAGTAAACTTTTCAGCCGGGGGAATAGCAACACCTGCTGATGCAGCCATGATAATGCAGCTCGGTGCTGAAGGCACATTTGTGGGTTCCGGTATATTTAAATCAGAAAATCCTGCAAAGATGGCTGCTGCGGTAGTCGAGGCAACTACTAATTATGGCGATCCTGAACTTTTGGCAAAAATATCCAGAGGCCTCGGAAACCCGATGAGCGGTGTAGCTGTAAACGAGCTTTCAGCTGAACAAAAAATAGCAGGCAGGGGATGGTAGGTTAAATTTAGATGAGAAAAGTAAATGTAGGGGTACTGGCCCTGCAAGGGGATTTTAGAGAACATATTAAAATGCTTGAAAAAATAAATGTTCCAGTAATCGAAATAAGATTTCCGCAACAGCTGGAAGAAATAGACGGCCTTATTATTCCAGGTGGGGAAAGTACAACGATAAATAAATTGATGGATAAATATGGGTTCAAGGAAGGGTTGAAGGTTTTTATGGGATCCGGCAAACCTATTTTTGGTACTTGTGCCGGCTTGATACTCCTGGCTTCCGGAGTCTCCAGCAGGGACCCGGGCCTTGGATTTATTGATATAAAGGTAAAGAGGAATGCTTATGGAAGACAGGTCGACAGTTTTGAAGAGGTAGTCAGCATAAACCTTGATCATAGACCAGATCCCAAAGGATTTAAATCTGTCTTTATAAGAGCGCCAAAAATAGTGTATACTGGTAAAAATGTTAAGATTCTTAGCAGTTTGGGTGATGATGTATTGCTTGCACGTGAAAAAAACATTCTTGTATGTTCATTTCACCCGGAACTCACTGACGATACAAGGATCCATGAGTATTTTATAGAAATGATCAATGAAAACTTAGAGGAGAAATAAATATGTCAGGACATTCAAAATGGCATTCCATAAAACATAAGAAAGCAAAAGAAGATGCAAAAAGAGGTAATCTTTTTGGAAAATTATCCAGGAGCATAATAATTGCGATCAAGGAAGGCGGAGGAGTCTTTGATCCCAAAGATAATATAACCCTGGCTAATGCTATTGCAAAAGCCAAAGAGTATAATATGCCGCAGACAAATATCGAACGTGCAGTAAAAAGGGGGACCGGGGAGATAGAGGGTGAAAGCTATGAAAGTATGCTCTATGAAGGATACGGACCCGGCGGAATAGCCATAATAGTAGAGGCGCTTACCGAGAATAGAAACAGGACCGCGTCAGATGTGAGGAATACATTCAGCAAGTATAATGGAAATCTTGGTGAAAGCGGCAGTGTTAACTGGCAGTTTGAGAGAAAAGGGATGATCTTTGTGGACCGTACTTCCGTGGGAGATGAAGAGGAATTTATGCTTATGGCAATAGATGCAGGTGCCGAGGACATACAGGAAGATGGAGATATTTTTGAGATCAAGGTAGATCCGATAGATTTCATTAAAGTAAAAGAGGAGATTGTAAGCAGTAATGTGAATATTACAAGTAGTGAGATAGGGCTTATTCCTAAATCTAGGGTTAAATTATCAGAAGATGACGGTAAGAAGGTATTAAGGCTTGTAAGTGCACTCGATGAACATGATGATGTACAAAATGTCCAATCAAATCTTGAAATAACAGATGAACTTCTAAAGGTTATTGATGAAGGGTAGTGATGACTGCTGCGGAATTTAGAATAATCGGTATAGATCCGGGCCTTGAGACCACCGGAGTGAGTATTCTTGATATAAAAGGCAGTAAATATATGCCTGTGTACTCTGGTTGTATTATTACCAGCAAGAACGATAAGATGAGTACAAGGCTGAAAAACATATTTAATGAATTGTCACTTCTTATAAAAAAATTTGAACCGGATTGTCTTGCGATAGAGGAGTTGTTTTTCAGTTCAAATGCTAAAACTGCCATAAGTGTAGGACATGCAAGAGGGGTTCTTATGCTGGCTGGCAGTATTAATGATTTAAAGATATATGAATATACTCCGCTTGAGATAAAACAAGCTGTAGTCGGTTACGGAAGAGCCACAAAAAAACAGATAAAATATATGTTAAAAATAATCCTTAATACGGAGGATGGATTTTTTCCTAATAAAGATGATGCCTGGGATGCTATGGCTGTATCCTTATGCCATGCCAATAATCATAAATTCCGTGATAAAGTAGATGCTTTTAAATAATAAAACTATAGTAAAAGTTAAAACAGTATGATAGCAATTATAAAAGGTAAAGTATTGAGTAAGACCCCTTCAAGCATAATAGTAGAAACCGGAGGTATTGGTTTTGAGGTATTGGTGTCAGGGAGGACTTTTGAGAAGATCCCAGGACAAGGGTCAGGATGTAGAACTGAACATACACACTCATGTAAGGGAAGATGACCTCAGGCTTATAGGTTTTTTTAGCACCGAAGAAAAAGAGATCTTCTTAAAGCTCCTGGCAGTTTCAGGGATATCAATAAAAATAGCATTAAGTGCACTTACCATATACGAACAGTCAGAACTTAAAAGGATGATAATGTCAAAGGATTCTGATCTTGTAAAGAGAATACCGGGAATTGGTAAAAAGCTGGCAGAAAGAATAATACTGGAGCTTCAGGATAAATTCAAGGACGAAGAAATGCTCGAAGGTCCTTTAAGCGGGGGTGTTTTAGGAGATGATAAAGTCTTTGAAGTCAGGCAGGCCCTGAAGACACTTGGTTATAATAGTAAAGAGATAAACAGAGCTCTCTTGAAGATAAAGCCGGATGATATTGAAGGTAAAAAAGTCGAGGAGATACTAAAGATAGCCTTAAAGGAGGTATGAAAATAGTAGGAATTGAAGAAAATCCTGAAGAGTTCAGTGATATAACTCCAAAACCGAAAAAAGAGGATATTGAACTTGATAAAAGTCTCAGGCCCCGCCGGATAAATGAATTTATCGGTCAGAAGAAGATAATAGACAATCTTAAGATATTTATTGACTCTGCCCGCCGCAGGAAAGAACCTCTTGATCATGTTATCCTTTCCGGACCCCCTGGCCTGGGAAAGACATGCCTGGCTGAGATAATAGCTAATGAGATGAGTGTCAACTTCAGGATAACTTCCGGTCCGGCAATTGAGAGGGCCGGCGACCTTGCTGCAATACTTACAAATCTTGAAAAATATGATGTACTTTTTCTAGATGAGATCCATCGGCTTAATCGAACAGTTGAAGAAATACTTTATCCTGCAATGGAAGATTATAAGCTGGATATAATAATAGGCAAGGGACCATCGGCTAAATCAATAAGGATAGATATAGCTCCTTTCACGATCATCGGCGCGACTACCCGGACCGGGCTTGTCGCTTCCCCGTTGCGAGACAGGTTTGGAGTACTCTTAAGGCTTGATTATTATGATGTTGAGAGCTTGATGAAGATCATAATAAGGTCTTCACAGATACTTGGATTAAAAATAACACCGGAAGGTTCGAAAGTAATAGCATCCAGAAGCAGGGGTACACCCAGAATAGCCAACAGGCTGCTCAGGAGGGTACGTGATTATGCACTTATTGATGGTGATGAGATAATAGATGAAGTAATCGCTGAAGAAGCCCTGACGAAGCTTGATATAGATAAACTTGGACTTGATATAATAGATAAAAAAATACTGGACACCCTGATCATTAAATTCGATGGAGGGCCTGTAGGGGTAAGCACCATAGCCGCTTCAATCGGTGAAGAGGTAAATACAGTCGAGGATGTTTATGAGCCATATTTGCTTCAACTTGGTTTTGTAAAAAGGACCCCTAAGGGAAGAATGGCTACCAGCAGGGCCTTTAAATATCTTGGGGTAAAAAAGGAAGATACTCCAAAGCTTTTCTAGGGACCTTTCCGGAAACCGGTACCCGGACTTGCGGCGCCTGCCAGGATTAATGGTGAAATATGAGGACTGAATTATTTGATTATAGATTACCCCGGGATCTTATTGCCCAAAAACCACTGCCATTAAGGGATCATTCAAGATTGATGGTGCTGGACAGTAATAGTGGCGGGGTCATCCATGACAATTTCTTTAATATTGGTAAATACTTAAATCCTGGAGATGTACTGGTTATTAATGAAAGCCGGGTAAACAAGTGCAGGATATTTGGCAAAAAAGAAAGTACCGGAGCGGATGTAGAATGTTTCGTTCTCAAAAAAGTAGATATTTACAGTAAAAGTAATGAGTATGAAGTTCTTTTAAAACCGTCTAAAAGACTAAGAACAGGTGACAGAGTTATCATAGGGGAGCATTCCCTGATAATAAAATCAAAAGGTGAATATGGAAAAGCTAATGTACTTTTTAGTTCCCCCTGCAGATGAAATATTTGAAACTGATGGAGAACTACCTTTTCCACCCTATATAAAAGGCAGGGATTTTCACGAGGACCGCTACCAGACTGTGTATGCCTCAAGGGGAGGGTCTACGGCTGCACCAACTGCCGGGCTTCACTTTACAGAAAAATTGATATCCGATCTTACAGAAAAAGGGATATTGTTTGCCAAAATAGTCCTCGATATCGGTCTGGATACTTTCAGGCCTATCAGTGCCCGGGACATCAGTGAACACCGGATGCATAAGGAGTATTATTATGTTGATAACAGGGAAGCAGGGATCATAGAAGAAGGAAGGCTGAGGCCCGGCAGCAGGATAATAGCAGTGGGCACAACAGCTGCAAGGGTACTTGAGACACTTATACAAAAATATGATAAAGTCAGGGAGGGGAGTGGGTATACCGGTATTTACATCTACCCTCCATATGAATTTATAGCAGTGGACTGCATGATAACTAATTTTCATCTTCCGCGTTCATCACTTCTTGTCATGGTAAGTGCATTTGCCGGACGTAAGAGGATGCTTGATGCATATGAGGAAGCAAAAATGAATAATTACAGGTTCTATAGTTTCGGTGACTGCATGTTTATAAAATGAGTGATCATATATATTAAATAATTATTTTGGATTTATGTTTAAAATAGAAAAAAACGACAAAAATACAGAAGCCAGGACTGGTGTATTAAAAACTATTCATGGTCCGGTTAAAACTCCGGTTTTTATGCCTGTTGGAACAAAGGGTACAGTGAAAGCAATAAGGCCTGAGGACCTGTATGGTTTTGGGAGCAATATAATACTGGCAAATCTTTACCACCTGTACCTACAGCCTGGAATAGATATCATAGAAGCTGCCGGAGGGATCCATTCATTTATGAATTGGAGAAAAAGCATACTTACAGATAGCGGAGGTTTCCAGGTTTTCAGTCTGGGGAAAAATAAGGAAAATATTAGATGAGGGTGTACAGTTTAAATCCATTATTGACGGCTCAGCTCATCTTTTTACACCTGAAAATGTGATAGAGATGCAATCAAGACTTGGAAGTGATATAGCAATGGTGCTGGATGAATGCATACCTTTTAACCAGGACTATGATTATACAAAAGAGGCAGCATTAAGGACCATTAAATGGGCAGAAGCATCACTCAGGAAAAAAAGATCCGGGGATATAAGGAATGATATGAAGATCTTCGGCATAATACAGGGTGGATTTATAAAAGATCTAAGAAGTTACTCCGCTGAAGTCATATCGGGTATGGATTTTGACGGTACTGCTATAGGTGGTTTAAGTGTCGGTGAAGAAAGGGGCAGGACATTTGAAATGCTTGCCCATACTATCCAGAATGTGGACCGTAGAAAACCCCTGTATTTCATGGGACTTGGAGATCCTGTAGGAATACTCGAAGCTATTGGATCAGGCATTGATATGTTTGACTGTGTTATGCCTACAAGAATTTCCAGGAATGGCAGTGCTTTTACACCAGTTGGAAGGATAAATCTTAAGAATAAAAAATATATCCGTGATTTTGATCCCATAGATAAGACATGTGATTGTTATACTTGCACGAATTATTCAGCAGCATACTTAAGGCATCTGATAAAGAGTGGTGAGATATTTGCAAGCATGCTTCTTACCATACATAATTTGAGCTTTATATTCAAACTGGTAGATGCATCAAGAGGTGCTATAATCGCAGGAAATTTCAAGCAATTCAAAAAAGATTTTCTAAATAATTATATAATTAAAGGAGCCTGTCCAAGAACTGGATCTGAACTTGTTGTATAATAAAATAGTTAAATACAAGGAAAAGCGCCGCAAGCAATATGTCACATTGTTTAGGAGATTTAACAAAGCAGATTGTTGTTTTAGTGTCTAACCCTTCGGGCAGCCGCTATTTTTAAACAGCTCTTCGTTTTTCGTCATCACCGATGCTACATATCACTTCTTTCTTAAGCCTTGATCTGTTTAAAAATATCAGGCTGCAAGTCTGAGCCCAGTTCTCGGACAGGCTCTTAAAAAAAAATAAAAAATTAGTGATATTTAGTTGCAATAATTTTAAAAAAGTTAATAATAGTAATATTTGATTAATAATAAAAGGAGTGAAATAAAAATGAAATTCTCAAAAAAGATGATTGCGATTATAGTCTTGAGCATTATGCTCATCAGTCTTTCCGCTTTCTCGGTGAGTTGTCTTCCTATAACTGGAGCAGCAGATGGTGCAACAGAGACTACGGGAGCTCCGGCTGAAGAAGCTACTGGTTTTGCTGCGATATTTGCGCAATATGGTACATGGATATGGCTTGCTATTCTTGTTGTAGCATTTTATTTTCTTTTAATAAGACCGCAACGTACAAAAAGCAAAAAAGCACAGGAACTTATGTCCAGCCTGACACGTGGAGATGAAGTTGTAACTGCCGGCGGTTTTCATGGAAGGATAAAGGACATCAGGGATGATGTTATAGTGATAACAATTGCTTCCGGTATAGATGTTAAAATAAGTAAAGGCTCTGTGTCCAAAAAAGTTACTCAACAGAAATAGATTTTAAAAATATACCAGATAATCAAACTAAAAGCATAATCTAGTTTATATCTAGAAATTAAAAGGGATGCGCAATAAAAAAGTAAATATCATAGTAATCATTGCATTTATACTAATAATAGGTGTGAGTCTTTATTATGTGATAGCTGAACCAATAAATCTTGGACTTGACCTGAGAGGTGGGACACAGATAATACTCAAACCTGTTGAAGGTGAGAATTCAGAGGTTACGGATGAGTCTCTTGATAAGGCTATGCTTATAATCCGTGACAGGATCGATATGCTTGGTGTATCAGAACCTCTTGTAACCCGTGATAGTTCTAATAATATAATAATACAACTGCCCGGTGTCAGCGACCCTGACAGGGCGTTAGAGGTTATTGGAAAAACTGCCCAGCTTGAATTCAGGATCCTGAATGGAACACTGATCTCAAGAACCGGCCAGGAAACAGAATTTATCAGGTTTGATCCTGACACAGGGGAACTTGGTTATGACGGTAAACCTGACGAGATAATCCTTGTCGACGGTATAAACTCAAATTCTCCTATTAAGACAGGAGTCCTTTACGAGGATCCGGAAACCGGAGACCTTTTTATCATGGACAGGGATTTTGTTCCGGAGAAAAGTTCTGCTGAAGACAATACTTCTGATACTGATGAAGAAGATCCTGGTTTATCCGGTGTGATCGGACAATTATTATACAATGAGGCTACCCGTGAGTTGGACCTTGTCGATATGGATTCCGGTGAAAAAATCGGTGAAATATTAATAGATTCCAGGAGTGATGCTGCATCTCTTGTTGGTCCGGTTTTACTCACTGGCGATAAGCTTGCCAAGGCAAGCGCAGGGTATGATTCAAATGGAAGAATAGTAGTAACCCTCAGCTTCAAGGAAGAAGGTTCCGGTACATTTGAGGACATTACAAGGGAAAATATAGGTGAACAGCTGACTATCGTCCTTGATGAGGAGATAAAGTCAGCACCTTTCTTAAACGCAGTAATAACAGGCGGAGACGCAGTTATAGAAGGTATCAATGGCCTGGAAGAAGCTAAGGATATCGCACTTGTATTACAAACAGGTGCTCTTCCTGTAAACCTTATAATAGAAGAGAGCAGTACTGTCGGACCGACTCTTGGAAAGGATGCACTGGATAAAGGTATTTATGCCGGCATTATCGGGCTGGCACTTATCTTAGTCTTCATGATCGCGTATTATCGTGGTCTTGGTCTTATATCAATACTCAGTCTTACGATGTATGTTACTATTTTCTGGGGTATAATGGCAGGAATCGGCGCTGCACTGACACTTCCTGGTATTGCCGGGATAATATTGACCATAGGTATGGCCGTTGATGCAAATGTGATAATATTTGCCAGGATAAGGGAAGAAGGCCGTAAAGGTAAATCTCCCAGGATAGCAATAGGAGATGGTTTTAAACATGCAATGAGGACCATTGTCGATGCAAATGTGACTACCCTTATAACGGCTGCGGCACTTTATCAATTTGGTACCGGGCCGATCAAGGGCTTTGCAGTAACTCTTGCGTTTGGTGTGGTGATCAGTATGGTGATAAGCCTGCTCTTTACCAGGTCCTTATTATTTCTTGCGGCCGGACTGCCCAGGATAGCTTCCCCTGGATTTATCGGTGTTAAAATGGAAAAGGAGAAGTAGTCTTGAATCAAAAAACAGCCCGCTTTGATTTTATCGGTAAAAGAAAAATATTGTTTATTGTCTCACTTGTAGCCATTCTTTTAGGAGTTACCGGGTATTTTATACAGGGTGGTTTTAATTTTGGAATAGATTTTCTCGGAGGATCCCTGATAGAGGTAGAATTTGACGGTAGTACCGATGTTGGGCAGATACGTGATGTCCTTGAAGATACCGGTCACGGAAGTTCGATCATCCAACAGACCGGAGAAAATAAATATATCATAAGGTTAAAAGCTGAAGAAATAGGGAAATCACTTGAAATAGAAGAAAAAGCCATGATACTTGATGCACTTGATGTAGGTATTGGGATAAACCCGACACTACTCCAGGATAGGACCGTGAGCCCCGCTTTTGGAAGCATGCTTATAAGAAACGCACTGATGGCGATGGCCATAAGCCTTGCAGGAATACTTATCTATGTATGGATAAGATTCGAATTCCGTTTTGGAGCTACGGCAATAGTGACTCTTGCGCATGATGTGCTGATAACCCTTGGTGTATACGCAATACTAAACCGCGAGATAAATACTTCTACCATTGCTGCTCTTCTTACGATAATAGGTTATTCATTAAATGATACAATTGTTGTTTTTGACAGGATAAGGGAAAATACCCCTAAAGCAAGAAGTCTTGGATATACAAATATTGTAAACCAGTCCGTAAATATGACATTGACCAGGTCTATTAATACTTCTATCACATCTTTATTCCCGGTGGTACTTCTTCTAATATTAGGTACCACGGCATTAAAGGATTTTGCACTCGCACTAACCGTAGGCATAGTAGTAGGTACTTACTCATCCATATTCTTTGCGAGTCCGTTACTTGTTGTATGGAATAACAGATTTCCAAAGTATAAAAAATAAAATGACCGATATCCCTGATAATTGGAGACCAAGATGTCCTCTTCCTGATAGAGACATTAAAAGTTGGCGCAGGGATCAGGACAGCAAAAAATACTCAGATACATTTCTTAAGATCCTTGCTTTAAGGAAACTTTTTACAGATAAGAGTATCTGAAGATTTTCTAAACCCCCAGGTCAAATCCCTTCATGATCCATACCTGCTCTCAGGAATGGAAAAAGGTGTAAAACGGCTTATAAAAGCAATCAGGGGTGAAGAAAAGATTACTGTTTTTGGAGATTATGATGCTGATGGGATAATCAGTTCCGTGCTGATATATAATTTCCTGAAAAAACTGGGCATAGATGCCGATATTTATATTCCAGACAGGTTTGAAGAAGGTTACGACCTTAGCCTGGATTATATAAGACTTATTACTGAAAAGAAAAAGTACAGTCTCGTAATAAGTGTTGATTGCGGTACAAACAATCATGATGTACAACAGTTTTTGCGGGATGAACCCGGGGGACCTGATGTCATTGTATGCGATCACCATAATGTATCTCTTAAAGAATGTCCCGGGGATGAAAAATATATAATAATAAATCCCAAACTTCCGGGCTGCGGCTATCCATATAAATTTTTAAGCGGTGCAGGAGTCAGCTTTAAATTTATAAGAGGGGTTTTAATGAAGCTTAAAGACAATGAAAAGACTGATTTTGACAAGAATTATCTAAATTCACTTCTAGACCTTGTAGCTATTTCTACCATAGCAGATGTGATGCCGTTAAATGGAGAGAACAGGATACTTGTCAGGAAAGGGCTGGAAAAAATAAATAAGACAGACAATAAAGGCCTTAAGGTACTAATAGAGACTGCCATTGGCAATAATCCAAATATTACTGAATATGATATAGGTTTTATCATTGCACCCAGGATCAATGCAGCCGGGCGCATGAAAAACGCCATGGATAGTTTTAATTTGCTTTCTACAGAGGACAAGGATTTTACAGGTATTGCTTTAAAACTTGAGGATTATAATATAAAGAGACGGGATCTTCAGTCAGAAATATTTGAAGAGATCATGGGAGCATATGATCTTGAAAAAATAGCACATTCTGAAAGGATCTTTATTGCATATTCTCCTGAATGGAGTGAAGGCGTCCTGGGGATAGTGGCTTCTGAAATAGTTAAAAGGTTTAATATTCCTGCGGTAATATTCAGGAAGAAGGATGATAGATTGAAGGGTTCTGGAAGAAGTACGCCCGGATTTGATCTTTATGGCAATCTAACCGGGCTAAAAAGCCTTTTTGATAGATTTGGTGGACACCGGCAAGCATGTGGTATAAGTATGGATATCGGTCTTTTTGATGATTTCTATAAAAGATTTACAAATATTGCCAGAAAAAAAATTAGCCTTAATGACCTGAAAAAAAAATATGAATATGACATCCCGAATGAATTTACTGACATTGATATGAGGTTTATGGAGGAATTAGAACTGCTTAGACCTTATGGTGAATCAAACCCAAAACCAGTATTTATGACGAGAGATTGCATTATCAGGAAGCTTGACTTCCTAAAAAGTGAAAAACATTTAAAAATGACACTGGAAAAAGACGGTATTAGTTTTAAAGGACTTATTTTTAATATAGACAGCAGGAAAAAAGAAATAATTAAAAATAAACAATTGATACATATATTATATAATCTACAGGTAAATGTATGGAAAGGGTCAAAATCTATACAGCTTATTATAAAAGATATATACTAATAACAAGATGAGTCCCAACCTTAAAGACAGAGTAGAAAGTGTAAATTCTGATAAGATCTTTAAAGAGCTTGTCGGGAAAATTAAAACCTATAATCCAAATGTTGATGTAAAAATCCTGGATAAGGCATATAAGACTGCAAAAAAATATCATGGCGATCAATTACGCAAATCAGGAGAACCCTTCATAGTACATCCTTTAAGAGTGGGGATAATACTTGCCGATATTGAATTGGACCAGACATCTATTGCTGCGGCAATACTGCATGATGTTGTTGAGGATACTGAATATAATCTTGAAAAAGTTACAAGTGAATTCGGGAACAGTATAGCGAGGATCATAAATGGAGTCACCAAGCTTGATAAACTTGTATTTAACACAAAAGAAGAACAGCAGGTAAGTAATATAAGAAAAATGATAATCGCTATGTCCGAGGATGTAAGGATAATAATAGTAAAACTTGCTGACAGGCTCCATAATATGCGTACACTCTCACCCCTTAATAAAGAGAAAAGAAAAAAGATAGCCAATGAAACCCTTGAAGTCTATGCACCGATCGCCCACCGGCTCGGGATATATCAAATAAAATCAGAGCTGGAAGATCTTAGTTTCCAATTTCTTCAAAAGAAGGAGTACCAGAAGATCAAGGAGATGATAGATGAAAAGCTTAAAGAAAGAAAAATACTTGTTGATGAGGCTATTGTGCTTGTGAAAGAAAAATTAGGGGAAATAAATATTGATGCTGATATAAGTGGAAGAATAAAGTCTTATAATAGCATATATAGGAAGATAACTGAGCAGAATAGAAAATTCGAGGATATATATGATGTAATAGCAATAAGGATAATCGTAGATGATGTAAAAAGTTGCTATTCGGTCCTGGGTATAATTCATTCACTATGGAAACCTGTTCCCGGAAGGTTTAAGGATTTTATTGCCAATCCAAAATTTAATATGTATCAGTCCCTGCATACGACTGTTATCGGGTTAAAAGGAAAACCTCTTGAGATACAGATAAGGACATATGAGATGCATAAGGTCGCGGAATATGGTATTGCCGCACATTATAAATATAAAGAAGGTGGCCCCGAATTAAACGAATTTGATAAAAGGGTAGCCTGGATGAGACAATTACTCGACTGGCAGAAAGAGCTGAAGGATCCCCGGGAGTATATGGAATCTTTAAGGCTTGACCTGTTTGAAGAAGAGGTCTTTATTTTTACACCAAAGGGGAAGGTGATGAATCTTCCCAGAGGTGCCACTCCAATAGATTTTGCTTACCTGGTCCATACAGATGTCGGCCACAATGCATTGGGAGCGAAGATAAACGGTGTCATGGTGCCCATTGAAAGCACACTTGATAATGGAAATATAGTTGAAATAATAGTCTCAAAAAGCCCAAAAGGACCATCCAGGGACTGGTTGAATATAGTAAAGACTTCAAGGGCAAAAAATAAAATAAGGCAGTGGTTCTCAAAAGAGCAAAGACAAGAGACATATAGCACCGGTAGGGAGATCATGTTGAAGATCCTCAGGAAGAACAGCCTTTCCTTTAAAACTGTTGCGGGTGATCTTTTTGAAGAAGTGGCAAAGGAGATGAATTTTGATAAAGCAAGCACTCTTTTCAGGAGCATAGGTTCCCACAAAGTATCGGCCCACCAGGTTTTTACAAAAATAATAAAGAAGCTGAACCAGACCGATGATAAAAAAGAGCTGACTATTGATGATATCAGGAAAAAAGAAACTGAGAAGAAAAAAGGCAGCGGGATAAAAGTAAAAGGTATGGAGGAAGTCCTGACCACTATAGCAAAATGTTGTAATCCTGTGCCGGGGGATAAAATTGTGGGATATATTACCAGGGGGAAAAGGTGTCTCTGTACACAGAATAGATTGCACAAATGTAAATACCCTTATGAGCACGGAAAATGAGCGATTTATTGAAGTTAATTGGGACAGTAAGGCTCCAAATAAATTTAATGCCGAGATCCAGATCGAGGCCCTTGACCGGACGAAACTATTGAGGGATATAACAAATGTTATCGGCGAGTATGACCTCAATATTCTTAGTGCGCATTCACTTAAGGTGGATAAAGCCGGGCATATGAAATTCAGGTTTCTTATAGAGATTAATAATAAATATATATTAAAAGATGTGATAAACAATATTATGCAGATAGACTCTGTATATGATGTTTTCAGGATATTACCCAGAAAGTAAATAGTTTTGAAAATAAAAAAGTTAATTCTTGGTTATTTTGAAGTCAATTGTTATATAGTGGAATTTGATGACCTTAAGATAATCATTGACCCAGGTGCGGATTTTGAAGTCCTGCATGAGTTCCTGGTCTTAAATAATACCAGGAAACCGGACCTTATTATAAATACTCACGGGCATTATGACCATATAGGAGCTGTCCCTGAACTGGTTAAAGAGTATGGCATTGCTTTCTATGTAGACGAAGAGGAGGAACAGATCATTATAGATCCTGAAAAAAATTGTTCTTCAATTTTTGGCCAAAATACTCTATCATTAAAAACTTATAATCTGATAAATAGTGCAGATAAGAAATATTTTAATAATTTTGGGATTGAGATAATCAAGACCCCCGGACATACGCCGGGAAGCATCATAATAAAGATTGAAAAAAAGCTTTTTACAGGCGATCTGCTTTTTAAGGGTGCAATCGGGAGAACGGACCTTCCGGGAGGAAGTTTCAATGATATAAAATGCTCCCTTGCAAAACTTAAGGGATTTGATAAGGATCTTGAAGTTTTTCCGGGACATGGCCCCGGGTCCAATCTTGAAGATGAGTTCAGGACAAATCCATATCTTAAGTAATGGTTTTTTGAGTGTGTTACCTTATTGTCTTACTATTAAGGGAAGGTGAAGAAATTGGCAATAAACTCCCCGAGAGGGACCGCTGATATATATGGCGAAGACATAAAATATCGTGATTTTATTAATAGCGCTGCACGCGATATTTTTAAGATCTTTAATTTTAATGAATTGATCACTCCTGCATTTGAATATACTGAGGTCTTTTCAAGAAGCATAGGAGAAGAGACCGATATTGTTCAAAAAGAGATGTATACTTTTAGTGACAGGAAGGGGAGATCCCTTACACTCAGGCCGGAAGGTACAGCAGCTGTTGTCAGGGCTTTTGTTGAAAAGAAGATGTTTGGTCCCGGGAATCTTCCCGTTAAACTATTTTATATCGGTAATATGTTCAGGTATGAAAGACCTCAAAAGGGCAGGATGAGGGAGTTCTGGCAGCTTGGCGTGGAAGCGCTTGGTAGTGATAATCCGGTTCTGGATGCTGAAATAATATGGATGTTAAACCTGGTCTTTAAAAGATTAGGATTTAAGAACCTGACTTTATTGGTAAATAGTATCGGATGTTTAAAATGCAGGGGATCTTTTATCCTCGAACTTAAAAAATACCTGGAAAATGAAAAAGCAGGGCTTTGCGGAGATTGTACAAAAAGGCTTAAGAATAATCCTCTAAGGATATTTGACTGCAAGGTTCCTGGATGTAGGGAGATCGCACAAAAAGGACCAGGGATCTCAGAGTACCTGTGTGGTAGTTGTAAAACTCATTTTAAGGATACGACTGATACATTGTCCTATCTTTCAGTAGATTTTAAGATATCCGATTCACTTGTAAGGGGATTTGATTATTATACAAAGACCGTATTTGAAATAATATCAAATGATCTTGAAAGTGCCCAAAATGCTCTTGGCGGTGGAGGAAGATACGATAATCTAATCGGACAGTTTGGCGGACCTGATATGCCGGCAATAGGTTTTGCAGTCGGGATTGACAGGACCATCATGCTGATGAAGGATCTTGGAATCGATTATGAGGAAGATACTAAAAACATTAAAGTATACCTGGTAGCAATTGATGATGTTTCAAAAGGGTATATGCTGGAAATATTAAAATTACTGCGTGACTCCGGCATAGTTTGTGATATAAATTATACCGCCCGCAGCATTAAAGCCGAAATAAAAAAAGCAGAGAAGCTGGATTTTAATATAATAGCTTTTATTGGTGAAGATGAGGCCAAAAATGATTCAGTTACAATTAAAGATCTAAAGAGTTTTAAACAATACACGATTAGTAAAAATGAAATTGTTGAAAAGATATTTGAAATAGCAGGGAGAATTTAAATATGGGAGATTCTAGTTTTAAAACAGGAATGCGGTCAAATCTATGTTCTGAGATAAATGCAAGCTTTGTCGGAAAGAATATAAACCTTTGCGGCTGGGTAAACAAAAGAAGGGATCATGGAAAATTGATATTTATAGACCTGAGAGACTTTTCAGGCATTATTCAACTCGTCTTTGACCCCAATTCTTTCAGCAAAGCTTATGAATCGGGAAAGGATATAAGAAATGAGTTTGTGATACAAGCATCCGGGGAAGTAAGAAAACGTTCCGATGAAGCAGTAAATAAAAATATCCCTACCGGAGAAATCGAAGTAATAATATCTTCGGTAAAAATATTCTCAAAATCAAAAACACCGCCTTTTATGCTGGAGCACAGGGACAGGGTGGATGAAAACACAAGATTAAGATACAGGTATATCGATTTAAGGTCAGAACAGATGCAGCATAATATCCGCTTAAGACATGAGATAAACAGGACGACCAGGGATTATTTTAATTCAATCGGTTTTATTGAAGTTGAAACCCCTATTCTTGCTAAGAGCACACCAGAAGGTGCAAGGGATTTTCTTGTACCCTCACGTATTAACCCGGGTAAGTTCTACGCACTTCCACAATCTCCCCAGCTGTTCAAGCAGACACTTATGTTTTCCGGATTCGATAGGATATACCAGATAGCCAGATGTTTCAGGGATGAAGACCTGAGGGCAGACCGCCAGCCTGAATTTACACAGATCGACTTGGAGATGACATTCGTAGAAGTCGATGATGTAATAAATACAATAGAGGGTCTTTTCAGTGAGATATTTGATAAAGTACTTAAAAAAAGTGTTATAACACCATTCAGGAGAATAACCTGGCAGGAAAGCATGGAAAAATACGGTAGTGATAAACCTGATCTCCGATTTGACCTTGAGCTAAAAGAAATAACTGAAATTTTTTCTAAAAGCGAATTAAAAATATTTAAAAATGTCGTAAAATCGGGTGGATCCATCAAATGTATTATTGTCCCCGAAGGTGACCGGTTCAGCAGGAAAGAGCTTGACGACCTCGTAGATATAGCAAAGTCAAACGGCGCAGGCGGACTCGCCTGGATCAAGATAGGAAATGAGATGGAATTTCAATCCCCTATAACAAAGTTTTTAAATGAGACTGAGATAAAAGCTTTAACTGATACTTTAAACTTAAAAGGTAATGACCTGGTCTTGATCGTTGCGGATAAATTCAGGACCACCTGTGAAGTACTTGGCAATATCAGGATACATCTTGCAAAAAAACTTGATATTATAGATAAAGAGGCTTTTGAATTTGTGTGGGTTCACGATTTCCCATTATTTGATTGGGACGAGGATGAAAAGAGGCTTAATTCTGTTCATCATCCGTTTACCTCACCAGATAAAGCTGGGGCCGGATCACTTGAAGAAGAACCTTTAAAGGCTAAATCACTTGCCTATGATATTGTCCTTAATGGAGAAGAGATCGGAGGAGGATCTATAAGGATAAATGATAGTGATCTTCAGCAAAAGATATTTAAACTTTTGGGCATAGATGATGATACGGTTGAAGAAAATTTTGGTTTTTTTATTAAGGCGCTTGAGTTTGGTGTCCCACCACACGGTGGTATAGCATTGGGTATGGACAGGATGGTGATGGTGCTTGGAAAACTAGATACAATAAGGGAAGTAATAGCTTTTCCAAAGACTCAGTCTGCTGTAGGTCTTTTAACAGGCTCACCATCAGTGGTATCTGAAAAACAGCTTGATGAAGTTCATATAAGTATAAATACAGATGATGAAGAAGATTAAATACTGTCAAATTTTGATTTTTATATGACCTGCATGTATGCTTTTAGTGATATTTTAGGCTTTATTGAATAAAGAATTCGATTATGATAATATCAAGCCGGGTATTCTGTTTATATCGTTGCCGAAGTTAATTTTTGTGCCAACAAAATTACATTGGAAGCCCAAACTTTGACTGTAGTGTAAATGCCCTGATTTTCTACAGGGACTTACTAAGCAGGCAGGAGGGCATCCACCTGCTGAGGCGGGGCGCAAAAAACTTCTTTAGGTTACGACTAAACGGGGTATCCGTTTTATTATAAAAAAATAAAGTTTAAATGTATTTATGGATATTAGGAAAAAATTCTTAGATTATTTTAAGAATAAGCAACACTTGATACTACCTTCATCGGGACTGATACCGGAAAATGACGATAGTGTACTTCTTACAACTGCTGGTATGCAGCCTTTCAAACCTTATTATCTTGGCACAGAAAAACCTCCAAAGGAAAGAATAGCGACTGTACAGAAGTGCTTCAGGACAAGTGATATCGATAGTGTTGGATATACTGACAGACACCTTACTTTTTTTGAGATGCTTGGAAACTTTGCTTTTGGGGATTATTTTAAAAAAGAAGCAATTGATTTTGCCTTTGATTTTATAGTTAATATTTTAAAAATACCGCAGGACAGACTACTGATAGCTGTTTTTAATGGTGATACTGATATCCCCGCCGATGAGGAGTCTGTTCAATATTGGAAAGATCATGGTTTTACTGATGATGTAATATATAAATTTGATAAAAAGGAAAATTTCTGGGGGCCTGCTGGCGATACTGGACCATGTGGACCATGTACGGAAATATATTATGATTTTGGCAAAAAAAACAGGCTGCGGTAAACCTGATTGTAATCCAAATTGCGATTGCGGAAGATTTTTGGAAGTCTGGAACCTGGTATTTACACAATATAATTTTGATGGAAAGAAATACTCTGAACTTCCTAAAAAAAATATTGACACCGGTATGGGCCTTGAAAGAATAATTGCCGTGCTGGAAGGAAAAAGTTCAGTATTCAGGACCACGCTATTTGAAAAAATGTTTAAGAAGATCCAGGAAGTATCCGGTAAAAGACTGACCTCTCCCGGAGATGATGATTATGATCCGGATGTTAACCGGGCACTCAGGATACTTGCAGATCATATAAGGGCAATTTATTTTCTTATTGCGGGTGGTGTCACGCCATCTAATGAAGGAAGAGGATATATACTTAGAAGAATAATCAGGAGAGCTGTAAGGTTTGGAAAACAAATAGGCATAAATGATTATTTTATAAATGATATTGGAGAAACTGTTACCAGGCAGTACTCATCTTATTATCCAGAGTTATCTGAAAAAAGTAAGTTCTCTAAAAAACTTGTGCTTGATGAGGAAAAAAGATTTACCAGGACTTTAAAAGAGGGCAGTAAAATATTATCTGAAAAAATCCTGGGGATAAAAAAAGCCGGTAAGGATCATCTCGATTCCAAAGTTGCTTTCAGGTTATATGATACATATGGCTTTCCGGTAGAGCTTACAAGAGAAATACTTGATGAAAATGATTTGAAACTGGACCTTGAAAAATTTGATGAATATTTCAAGGAACATTCAGAAAAATCAAGGAGTAAGACTTCATTTGATAAAAAAATCGATGAAAACCTTTATCTATACAAGTCCATGGCAAAAGAAATTCAAGTGGAATTTCTCGGGTACGAAAAGGACCAGGCGAATACTTGCATAGAAAAGATAATAAGTTCTCCCGATAATGAAAATATGGTCATTGTTGAAGAGCTTAATGCAGGTGAAAAGGGTGAGGTCGTTTTAAAGGATACTGTCTTCTATGGAGAAAAAGGCGGCCAGGTCGGTGACTCTGGTATTATTAAGTCAAAAGGCGGAATATTTATCGTAAAAGATACCCAGGTCCCTGTTGAAAATATTTTTGTTCACAGGGGTTTTGTAAAAGAGGGAAAAATAAAGACCGGGGAAAAAGTTGAAATCGAGGTCAGTAATACAATAAGAAAAGATATAAGGAAAAATCATACAGCTACTCATCTTCTCCATTGGGCCCTGAGAAATGTTTTTGGTGACCAATTAAAGCAGGCAGGATCATTTGTTGCCGGTGAAAGGTTCAGGTTTGATTATTCAATATACGATGCACCGACAGGTGAACAGATAGATAAAGTGGAAGAGCTTATAAATGAGAGGATACAGAGAGATGAACCGGTCCACTGTTTTGAGACTACAAGGGATTATGCACAGCAACTTGGAACCATAGCATTATTTGATGAGAAATATGGAAAATTTGTAAGAATAGTAGAAATCGGAAATTACAGCAGGGAACTTTGTGGTGGATTACATATAAACCGTACCGGACAGATCGGTTTGTTTACTATAATATCTGATACCAGTATTGGATCAAATCTTAGAAGGATAGAGGCTGTAACAGGGATGCATGCCTTTAAAACATTAAAAGCTAAAAAAGATATTTTAGATGATGTCGCTCTTGACCTGGAAGTAGATGTAAATAAAGTCTCCGTAACAGTTAAAAAAATAAGAGATGAAAACTTAAAAATTTCTGAGGAACTAAGGAACCTGAAAGTAAAAATCTCGGCCGGTACCATACTTAAAGGATTAGACGATGAAATTAATAAGGGAGAATACAGGATCATTTATTATGATTTATCCAGGGACGGAGGTCTTTCATCGCTTGACATAAAGAGCATGGGACAAGTAAGTGACTTTATAAAAGACAGTTTTAAAAATTTAAAAACATTTATAGCACTTGGAAATCTTAGTAATGGGAAACCTGTTATTATCCTTTCCTGTACCAGAGACCTGGTTGATGCAGGTATTAATTGCGGAAAACTTGCCGGGGAAATGGGAAAAATAGTAAAAGGCGGAGGCGGGGGAAGACCGGATTATGCACAGCTTGGCGGTAGTGATCCCGGCTCACTTGATGAAGCTATCAATTATGCGGTAAATGATGTCAGGAAGAAACTGAAACTGAAATGAAAATGCTGGGTCTGGATATAGGAGAAAAAAGAATAGGGGTCGCATTGTCCGACAGGGATGAAAAATTATCGGCACCTTTTAGTATTATTAAGAATGACAGTAATTTTAAACCCGCTTTAGAGAAAATAATAAAAGAATACCATATCGAAAAAATAGTTATTGGAATGCCTTATACTTTGAGAGGTGATATTGGTGGCCAGTCCCGGAAGGTAATTCAATTCGTTAATGATAATATTGATTTTGAAAATGTTGGTATTGTATATTTTGATGAGCGATTTACCAGCAGTATCCCTAAACATACTATAAAAAAAAGTAGCCGGAAAAAAAAAGATATTGATAATTTATCTGCTGCGATGATACTTCAAGATTATCTTGATAAGAATAATGAGGTTAAAAAAGATCAAAAATAAAATTAATAAGATTATCACTTTACTGCTGATCTTGATCCTGAGCATGTCATCTGGTTTTGCAAGCTCATGTTTCCTGGATACCGGCATACCAGACAATGAGACCGAGGTCTCTGAGGGAATAGAAGTAGAAGTAATAATAGTTGAAGGAATGACTCTTGACCAGATCGCTGCCGTCCTTGAGGATAACCAGGTAGTGGACAATGGTTTTATGTTTAGATTATATGTTCAGCAAAAAGGAAAAGAAAAGAGCCTTGTACCTGGAACTTACAATCTACTAACCGGTTCGGAATATGGTGAAGTGATGGATGAGCTTTCTTCGGGACCTGTAATAATCATTTTTACAGTAGCAATACCGGAAGGTTATATTATCTCTGATATAGTAGAAAGATTCTCAAGTGAGCTGCCTTTTATAGATATAGACGAAATGCTTCTTGCAGTAAATGCAGATAATTATAATTATGATTATATCGAAAACGATGAAAGTCTTGAAGGTTACCTTTTTCCAAAGACTTATGAAGTCACAATGGACTATAATGCACATGACATTGTAGACATGATGCTTGCCCAGTACCGTTACGAGACTGGAGATCTTGATTATGCGGATCCTGAAAACAATGGTTTTTCAAAATACGACATATTAAAGATCGCTTCGATGATAGAGAGGGAGGCCTATATACCGGAAGAAAGGGAATTGATATCAGCTGTGATACATAATAGGCTCAATATTGGTATGCCTCTGGGAATAGATGCTACACTGACTTATTTTCTTGAAAAATGGGATGAGCTTTTAACAGTATCAGATCTTGAAACAGACACCGGATTTAATACAAGATTGTATGCAGGTCTTCCGCCGACACCGATATGCAATCCCGGACTAGCCGCCATAACAGCGGCAATAAAACCGGCTGACGTAGATTATTTGTATTTTGTTGTCACTGACAGCCAAACGCATGAACACTCCTTTACCAATAATTATGATGAACATATAAATAATATTAATAATGCTAATTGATCAATTAAACCTCTTTCTTGAAGAAAAAAAATTTCTTAAATCTTTAGAGGAAAAATCAAGATCGTCAAAAATCCCTGTAATAAGTATAGAAACCGGAACACTTCTTGAGTTTGCTGTACTGGTAAAAAAACCTGTAAAATTACTTGAAATAGGGTGCGGCACTGGATTTTCAACATATTTTCTGGTAAAAAATCTTCAGAAATGTTCTAACTATACGGGAATAGATCTAAATAAAGAAAGATTGTATTCTGCAGAGTCTTTTATCAGGGAGAGATTTCGGGGAATAGAAATGAAGTTTATTCATGGTAATGCATTAAAGGTCATTCCGGAACTGGATGAAAAATTTGATCTCATTTTTATAGATGCAGCAAAATTTGAGTATGCCGGATACCTGGAAGCAATACAGGGAAAACTTAATAATGGTGCACTCATCATAGCAGATAATATTTTTTGTAATGGCAAAATATTTTCTCGAGCTCCTTTGAAACATGATAAAAATAGTGTAAAAGGTATAAAGGAGTATTTAAAAATGATTACTGCTGATAATAATATCACAAGCAGTGAGCTTATTGATATTGGCGATGGTCTGGCAATAAGCATATATGGAGATGGTCCGGATGGCTGGAAATAAAATACCTGAGCTGATGATTCCTGCAAATAATCTGAAAATATTGAAATATGCAGTCAATTATGGCGCTGATGCTGTATATGTAGGCGGTAAAAAATTTAATCTAAGAAGTATAAGAGGTAATTTTTCCCTTGATGAGTTAGCAGAGGGTGTGAAATATGCCCACAGCAAAGGTGTCAGGGTATATATTACCCTGAATTCCTCTATACATGAAAATGAGGTTGATGACCTTAAAGAATATATAAATAACCTTAAAAATATTGAGCTTGATGGCCTGATTGCTGCCGATCTTGGAGTAATGGGGTCTTATCAGGGAAATAATTCCTGAAGCTAGAATTCATATTAGCACCCAGACCAGCATAACAAATCATCATGGAGTCAGGATAATGGAAAAGCTCGGTGCCAGCAGAGTCAATCTTGCCAGGGAGATCTCTTTTAATGACCTTAAAGAGATCAAAAAAAAGTCTAAGGCAGAAATCGAAGTGTTTGTTCACGGCGCCCTTTGTATATCATATTCCGGAAGGTGCATGCTTTCTAAATATATGACGGGAAGGGATGCAAACAAGGGTGAATGTGCACACAGCTGCAGATGGAAATATTATTTGATGGAAGAACAGCGTTCGAACCTGTTTTTCCAGATAGAACAGGATAATAGCGGAACATATATCTATAATTCCAGGGATCTGTGCCTCCTGCCTGAACTTAAGAAACTTACAGATATAGGCGTAGATAGTATAAAAATCGAAGGACGTATGAAAACAGAAAATTATGTCAGCCTCGTGACTTGGGCCTACAGAATGGCCCTTGACCATATTGCCGAGGGTAGTTTTACTGAACCTGCAATAGAATATTTGATGTCTGAACTTGATAAAGCTTCCCATAGAAATTTTACTAAAGGTTTCATGTTTTCTGCTGATAAAAATGAACTTACAGACAATGAGAATGTCGGCTATATAAAAAAATATACTTTTATAGGTACTATAATAAAAAATAAAGAAGAATATAGCGGTACAGTTATCGGTATCAGGAATCAGCTCAACAAAGGGAGCACCCTTGACATACTGCAACCCGGGGAAAAGCCGGAGGAATTTAGAGTAGAAAAAATGATAATGGCAAATAATGGGAAAGAAGTGGATGTGGCAAACCCGAATGATATTATTGTGATTCCCGGACTGGCAGGCTTAAACCCATATTCAATACTGAGGGTAAAGAAATAGATTAGTCTTTTTTGGAATAGAAGTCTTAAAGTTAGTGAAGCTGGATAAAGAATAAATATTTTGTTATAATTATTATAATTATTTTGAAAGAATTATGGTTGAAAATATTAAGACTTATAAGGTACTATTATCAGGCAGGGTCCAGGGTGTCGGTTTCAGGTATTTTACAGAATCCATTGCAGACAAATACAGTGTTAAAGGTTATGTTAATAATACGCCCGGAGGCAAGGTAGAGGTGCTCTGCCAGGGCGAAGAAGAGGAGGTCAGGACATTTATTGATGAAGTTGCCAGAGGACCTGCTTTTTCAGTGATAACCGGGGTAACCAAACAGGAAGTAACAGATAATAAGATCTATAATACATTTCAGATAAAATATTGATATCTGTGATTATTTTAAATAAGTAAAAAAATTATAATATTATAGCAATAGTTGTAAAAAATAATTATGCAGCAAAAAATAATCAGCTCAGAGACCAGGCTGGTAGGATTATTTGGTAATCCTTCGAGGCACAGCCTGTCACCACTTATCCATAATGCATTCATGGAAAATTCAGGAATTGACGGGGTTTATTTAACTTTTGAGTTTCCGGATGAAAATTTTGATAAAGCGTTTATAGGTGCTAAAAAACTTGGTTTGATCGGCCTGAATATCACAATGCCTTTTAAAGAAAATGCATATAGGATCACTGACAGAAAAGACACCAGATCAACTGCAATAGGTTCAATAAATACAATAAAATTTAATTCAAGCACTGATATTTCTGAGGGTTTCAATACAGATGTAGATGGTTTTATCCGGTCACTTGAAGGCAATGGTTTTGACTGGGCCGGTAGTGAGTGCCTTGTCCTGGGTGCCGGCGGTTCTGCAAAAAGTTCTGTTTTTGCCATGATGGAGAAAAACATCAAGAAAATATATATCTATAACAGGACTACCTGGAAAGCGGAAAAAATAAAAAATTCATATCCAGTAGAAAAAAGAGTTAGGATCGAAGTGCTGGAGGAACTCGAAAATAGAAAACCAGAAAGTATAGATCTTATATGTAATTGTACACCTCTCGGTATGGAAATATCTGGTTTATCTGGCTTGATGCCGATACCTGACGGATGGGATCTTAAAGGTGTCCATATATTTGAAATGATATACAAACCGTTGGAAACAAGATTGATATTTAAAGGTAAAAATGAGGGCGCCAGGGTAATAGATGGCCTGGACATGCTCATCAACCAGGCAGCATCCTCATTTAAGATATGGTTTGATACATATCCTGAAAAGAAGGGTATAAGGGAAAAACTTATTAATTATTTAAATAATAAATAGTGAATCAATTTTTTTTAGGATAATTATATTTTAAAGAAAGGTATATGATGCATATTAATGATATTTTACTGGAAGGTATAAGAAAGGATGCTTCCGATGTCCACATAGTCTGTGTCCTGCTCTTTTAAGGGTCAATGGTAAACTAAGCAAACTAAATGAATTCGGTAATATAACTCCGGAGATCTCAGAAAAAATACTTTTTGAAATAATAAATGAAGAACAAAAGGTCCGCCTCAAAAAAGAACTGGCCCTGGATTTCTCCCACACCATTGAGGATATGGGTAGGTTCAGGTGCAGTTATTTCTACCAGCGCGGGACCCTTGCAGGAGCATTCAGGCTTATTTCAAAAAAAATACTTACAGTGGAAGAGCTTGGACTTCCCCCGCAAATAAAAGAATTTACTACTTATCCAAGGGGACTGGTCCTGGTGACAGGCCCTACAGGTTCCGGAAAATCTACGACACTTGCAGCAATAATAGATGAAATAAACCAGATAAGGGCAGAAAATATCATAACGGTAGAAGATCCCATTGAATATCTTTTCACGCATAATAATAGCATAGTGAGTCAGAGGGAAGTTTTAGCAGATACTCTATCATTTAGTTCAGCTTTGAGATTTGTTCTCCGCGAGGACCCTGATGTAATAATGGTCGGAGAGATGAGGGACCTTGAAACAGTATCCAGTGCCCTTACTGCTGCTGAGACCGGCCATCTTGTATTTTCAACTCTTCACACACAGGATGCACCCCAGACTATAGACAGGATAATCGATATATTTCCAACACATCAGCAAAGACAGGTGAGGACACAGCTCGCGACCACTTTGAGAGCAGTACTGGTACAGCAATTACTTCCGAATGCCCAGGGGGATGGACGGGTAGCAGCCACAGAACTTATGTTTGTTAATGCAGCTATTGCTAATATGATAAGAGAATCAAAAGCTCACCAGATATATACTGCAATACAGGCAGGGGGTAAAAGAGGGATGATGACTATGGATATGTCCCTGGCCAATCTGTATAAACAGGGTAAGATAACCAGGGATCGTTGTATGGAAAAGGCACATAATAGAGAAGAAATGCAAAGAATGATTGTATAAGAAGTTTTGTCAGGTTAAAATGTAAATTAAATTATAACTACTAAGGGAAATTATGGCAGTATTTGATTATAAGGCAAGAGATAAAAATGGAGAAATAGTAGATGGTTCGCTGGAAGCAGCAAGCGAAGATGTCCCTTATAGGTTAAATTAAAGGATCAGGGCCTTCTTGTTTTTGATATAAAAAAAAATAAGGAAGAAAAGATTAAAAGCAAGGGCAGGAGTTTTAGTTTTTTAAACCGTATCAGTGCCCGTGATCTTGCTGTGTTTACTCGCCAATTTGCCACTCTTATATCATCCGGGATGTCGCTTATAGAATCCCTCGTGGTGCTTGAACGCCAGACAGCGAACCCTAAATTTGTTGAGATAATTGCTTCTGTCAGAAGATACATAGAATCCGGACACAGCCTTTCCGAAGCGATGAGCAAGCACAAAGTCTTCACAAGATTGTACATAAGCCTTATAAGAGCCGGGGAGATGGGCGGTGTCCTTGATGAATCAATGGAAAATCTTGCTGATTTTCTTGAAAAAGATGAGGAGATACGTCTTCAGATCAGGAACAAAACAGCATATCCAAAATTTGTCCTGGGTTTTGCAGTGATTATCACAATGGTCATAATTATTTTTCTTGTGCCTACTTTTAAGGAAATATACGATGACCTCGGGGTCCAGCTGCCCCTAATGACAAGAGTAGTGGTACGGGTTGGTGACATGTTTAAAAGTATCTACTTTTATATTATTACAATAGTGATTGTAGTAGGTGGAAGATATCTTTTCAGAAAATTTAGAAGTACTCCAAGAGGCCGCACCACTGTTGATAATATACGGATCAATATACCTAAAATGGGAGATGTTATAAAGAAGATGGCACTTTCAAGATTTGCCAGATACCTCGGCACTCTTCTGGGTGCAGGCGTTCCTATCCTTTCAGCTCTTGATATCGTAAGGGGTGTAACAGATAATGTTCTTGTCGATAATGCAATTGGGGACATAAAAAATAATATAAGGCGCGGAGAAAACATTTCCGGCCCAATGGCTAAAAACAGTATTTTTCCGCCAATGATGGTCCAGATGACTGCTGTCGGCGAAAAGACCGGAACGCTTGATACAAACCTCATTAGAATATCTGAATTTTACGATAATGAAGTTGCCAGCACTATAGAGATCTTGCTTGCAATACTTGAACCCATAATGCTTCTAGTTGTAGCTCTTTTAGTAGGAACTATAGTCATCGCAATGTATCTGCCATTATTTAATATCTACCAGGCCATGTAAGATAATAAGATGAAAACTAACCGATCAATTAATTTAAAAGAGTACGATCTTTTAGGACTAAAGAACATTCCGGTTGAAAAGCTGATTGAATTATACAGTAAAAATAATAACCCGGAAATCCTGTCTATAATTATTGAAAAAAATAGAAAACTTGCCTGTAAAATAACAAATGAGTTCAAGAATCCTTCATCAGAGGATAAAGATATACTGCAGGTGGCATTTACTGGTCTCCTGGTAGCTATAAACAGATTTGATTCTAAATTAAATAATAAGTTTTCAACATTTGCTTATTATTGTATAAAAGGAGAGATCCAGCACTATATAAGGGATAATAAACTAATCAAGATACCCAGATGGCTCTGGAAGTTAAACAGTATATTTAATGATTATGTTACAAAATTTGAATCTGAAAACCACCGTTATCCTACAAAAGAGGAGATTTCTGCAGGAATGAATGTATCGTTAGACAGCATTGATGAGATACTTAAGGCAAGAGAGGCAGCATTCTACAATCATTCTCTTGATACTAATTCAGATAGTACCTCTACTAATAATTTCAATTTTGATAAAAAACTTATTAAATCAAGATCTTACAGGAGTTTTGACCTGGTCATGGAAGATAAGATAATCCTCTGGGATGCGATAGATAAATTAAAAGGTTCCAGTAAAAAAATATTGATACTTAAGTATGTATTCGGTTTTTCACAGCAGGAGATAGGAAAAAAAATGGGTATCTCCCAGAAGTCTGTCTCCAGGAAACTCAGGGATTCAATAGAAACACTAAAAGGTTATTTTACTTAGATCATTTATTTCATTTATTAAATACTGACAGGTCTCGATCATCTTTTAAGATCTTCTTGTATGATAGAAAACACTCAAGAAATCATCTTTTAATTATATAATTTAATTATCAAATTATATATTGTTATTTATGGTAATAAAATTATAATAAATATTATAATATAAATATCTTGTAATATATAAATTATTATTATATACTTTATATGCATAATATACATATACTTATAAATTAAATTTATAGATATATGTCTAAATAAATTAATTATGGGTATAATTAATTAATGTAAGCAAAAAAATATGTAATAAAGGAGGAAGAAAATGAAATGGCTTTACAGAAACCTTCATAAGAAGGAAAAGGGTTTCACACTCGTAGAATTGATGGTAGTAATTATCATCCTAGCAGTGCTTACCGGTATAGCAATACCAAGCTATTTAGCACTGAGAAACAGAGCAAGAATACAGGCTACAAGATCAGAGATGCAGAATATTGGTACCGCAATAGCAATATATGAAGCAGATATTGGGTTGCCTGCAACAGGTTTAGCTGCACTGACTACTGCACTTGAAACTGAACCCGTAGCAGGAGAAGGAGCTTATATGAGTCCTGTACCTCAAACTGATGCCTGGGGTGTTGATGATTATGTATATGTTTTAGTTGACTCACAACATTATACTCTAACCAGTACTGGTGGTGCTGCTGATATCGTATTAACTGATGGACAGTTGAACTAAAAAAGACTAATGGAGAAAGAATAATATAAGGGGACATTTAAAAATGTTCCCTTATATTATTTGAGCATCCTGGTATAGGTTTTACCAGTCGGTTAAATCAGATACAGGTTTAGTCAGTAATCATTTACTCTCAGCTTATTAAAAGCTCAAATATTTTTGACTACTTAATAGAAAAATGTTAACATACAAACATTAAATAATTTTTATAGAAATTTATTAGAGTTTTCTTTGTTTCTATAAGAACATAAAATATAATAAAAATAGTAGTAATAATGATGTAGTATAATTACTAAAGTAGTAAAAAAGTAGTAAATTATGGAGCCAATTCAAATAGGATTGTATATAATATTTTTCATATGCGGTCTGGTAATCGGTAGTTTTCTGGAAGTAGTGATCTACAGGGTTCCCAAAAAAATATCTATTGTTAGACCTGGTTCGTATTGCCCAGATTGTAATGGGAAGATTGCCTTCTATGACAATATCCCACTTATCTCTTATATCGTATTAAGAGGCAGATGCAGGAACTGCAAAGTAAGGATCTCACCTAAAACATTTATTATAGAGATAGTAACAGGTCTTTTATTTGTTCTTAATCACTACTTCTTTAGTCTTAGCATCCAAACAATTATTGGTATTGTGTTCTGTAGTGTTCTCATTGCAGTTTCTTTTATAGATATCGACTTAAGGATAATCCCTAATGTTATTGTAATTCCATTTACAATAGTGGGACTTGGTTTAAATATTTATTTAAATCCTTCAAAATGGTGGATGCCGCTTGCTTTTTCTGCAGGGGCCTTTGCTTTTATGCTTATTATAAACCTCATCTACCCAAAAGGTATGGGTATGGGGGATGTAAAGCTTAGCCTGATGGTAGGAGCATTCCTTGTAAAAGGTGTAATCGCCGGTTTATTTCTTGGATTCCTTGCTGGTGCTATATTTGGAATTGCTGTTATAATCAAAAAAAGAAAAATGCGCTAGACGATCCCATTTGGACCTTTTATTTCAATTGGTAGCATTATTGCTTTATTTTGGGGAGATAATATTTTAAAATGGTATACAAGTTTCTTTTAAGACAAGAGTGTGGTTAATATGATTTCTGTCGGTCTTGACATAAGTTCGAAAAATATAAATATTGTAGAAGTAATTCAAACCCGTAAGGGGATGGCTATAAAGAATGCTGTTGATTTTGAAATAGCCTCCGGTTCCATCAAGAATGGTGAGCTTCAGGATCCGGTTGTCCTGGCTAAGGGGCTAAAAGAGGCATGGAGAAAATATAAGATCTCTGGCAGGAATGTTTTTGTAGGGCTATCAAACCTCAAGGCTATAGTAAAAGAAGTGGAGCTACCTCTTGTAGATGATAGCGAAATAAGTAATTCACTTAAGTATCAAATAAATGATTTTATACCTATTCCAAAAGATAATATTCTTTATGATTATTATATAATGGAAAAGCAAAAGAGCAGTTCAAAGATCATGCTTGTGGGGGCGATGAAAAGCATGATCATGAATGTCATAGAAGCAGTGAAGGGTGCTGGTCTTATATCACAAGCTATAGATCTAAATTGTTTTTCATTATTCAGGACTCTTGACTATGTATATAATTTCTCAAAAAATAAAAAGTCTTTATGCGCGGTTAATATCGGACAGGACATATCTATAATCGAAATCATTGAAAATGGTACCCTTAAGTATCCAAGGTTTTTATCTAATTCCATTTCGTCCTTTACAACTAATATCGAAAGGATGACCGGTGAAGATACTGATCTTTCTAGCGAAGTAATAAATAATTTTGATTTTTCAAAACTAATAAATGATTCAACCGTTATTAAAAAAACCAAAGGTCGTGCCAAGTTAGATGCAGACAATAATACTGAAAAAACAAAAACTTCCAAGGAAGAAAAATCACCACCGAAAGAAAAAAAAGTGGAATCTACTAAAGATAAAACAAAAAAAGCCATAAAAAATGAAAAAATCATTGAGGTAATAAACAATACTGCGGATAATCTTATTGATGAGATCAAGATGACAATAGAGCATTATATTCAAGAAAATTCCAGGGTAAAAATAGAAAAAATAGTACTTACCGGTGAGAATTTAATTAATTTTGATAAATATATTAAACAGGAGACAAACTATAAGGTAGAAAGACTTGATTATTCAGGTAGTTTTAATCTTGATAATCTAAAGAAAAACCCTGTTTATAAGTCAATTGATCTTTCAGAAATATTAAATCCTCTTGCGATTGGTATGGCTATAAGGGGTGTAAAGCAGTGACCACTAAATTAATAAACCTTCTTCCAAAGGAAGAGAAAAAAAGAGATGTAAGAAGTATTGTGCTTAATGTTTTTATGATACTTACTATAATCTTATTTATTGCAACCATTCTTCTTACCTTCTTCCTTTTTGATATTGATAATCTGCTTTCTTCCAGGCTAAGCGAATACGAAGGTACAAATATAAAAGTTCAGGATCAGGTCAACAAATTAAAGGTTTATAGTGAGTTTAGAAAAAATACTGATGATAAATCCGATATAATTGAAGGCCTAAAAGAAAATGAACTTTATTGGTCAAGAGTATTATATGATATTGGAAAACTTATGCCGGAAGATGCGTATGCAGTTTCTTTTGAAGCGATGGGATCACAACTGTATAGTTATATTGAGGAGTATAGGGAAGGTGAGGCAGAAGAAGGTAAGCAGGTAATATCTTTTGCCATACACGGCCAGGCAGCCAACTATATGGATGTTTTAAAACTTTCAATAGAATTAAAAAAGATCGACAATATAGAAGCCGTATGGATAGAAAATATAACAAGAACTGTAGTTCAAGGGATAGACCTTGAAATTGTTTCTTTTAGTATTAGCACTTATTGGGATCTTGATAATTTTACCGGAGATATAGATAAGAAAACCGATACCCAGGATGAGGATATATTAGATGAAGAGATCTCTGATATCTAAAGGTGATAATTAATAATATGAAAAATTTATATAAAATAATAATAATTGCAGTAGTATTTATACTCTCAATCTTTATTTTGCTGCTCATAGTACGGCCAGTTCTTATTAGAAGTGGAAGCCATATTGCACAATTAACTGAAGAAAAAGCAGAAAATATAACTTTGAATTCAGAGCTTGATAATTATGTTTCTGCCAGAGATGACTATTATCTAATAAACGCAAAGTATCAAAAGCTGAACATGGAGCTTCCTGAGAAAAGTGATCTTTCGATACTCACAAATGAGCTTTATGAAATAGCACGATATACTATTGTTGATATTGAAAATATTTCTTTCAATGAGAAAGAAATAGATGAGGATGAACTTAGAAAAACACCTATAAAAGAAATTAAGATAGACATGGTCCTTCGGGGATCCTATTATGAGATTTTAAATTATATTAATACTATGGAAATAATGCCAAGATTAATAAAAATCGAGGATGTGGTAGTTCAAGCATCCGGTGGTGACTATGATAATCTTTTAGCTCTTATTGTTGCTAAGACTTACTTTGCAAATAAATACTATAAATAATGAATAATTTAAAAAATAAAAAATTAAATATTTTAATATCGGTATTATTTTTAATACCGATATTGCTGCTGATTTTAAGTAGCTGTTCAATTTCAAATATTGTAAGTGAGACCTATTCTTCAGGAGATGAGTCACTTAAATTGAGGGATATAAAGATAGACGATAGGGAAGTAGAGAGTATTACAGTTCTTGAGGGAGAGATGGAACAGAGTTACGATATCAGTAAAGGCATCAGCACAATAGCTGATGAGCTTGAAGATCCCTTTGAACCATTTTTTATTACCAATGAAGATAATACCCAAAAAAATATATTAGTACTCGTAGCTATTACTACAAGTGAAGGTAACAGCCTTTCTGAAATCAAATTCAATGATTTTACATATCTATTAACTGAAGGAGATATATTTCTTGAAATATATCAAATCCAGTCCATTAATGATACCTCGATTATCATACTCAAAGGCGATGAAGTTCTTACTTTGCATATTGGCGAAATGATCTATGACTAGCGGAAAGGGTGTAGAAGTTTGAATTTCAAGACTGCAGGAGAATCCCATGGTAAAGGACTCGTGGGCATAATAAGTGATTTCCCATCTGGTGTTGCTATTGATCCTATCATAATTGACAATGAGCTTAAAAGAAGGCAAAAAGGTTATGGCCGAGGCGGTAGGATGGCCATTGAAAAGGATAGGATCGAGCTAATCTCAGGTGTCAGAAAAGGACTCACAACCGGGTCACCCATATCTTTTATTATAAGGAACAAGGACTGGGATAACTGGCAAGACGTGATGAGTATATTTCCTGATCCAATCAAAGATAGGGATGAAAAAAAACTTCTTGCTCCAAGACCGGGACACGCCGACCTTGCCGGGTTTTTAAAATACAGGCTCAGCACCATCAGGGATGTTATAGAAAGAAGCAGTGCGAGGGAGACTGCAGCTAAAATATGTGTCGGGAGTTTTGCCAGGATTGCTCTTGGGATAATAGATATTAAGGTCTTTAGTTATGTCGATAGTATTGATAAAGTAGCTTTTAATAAACCTGTAAATATAAAGAATAAAAAAGTTTTAAACGCTATTGAAAAATCTGAATTAAGGTGCCCCGATGAGTCTATTACAAAAGAAATGATGAAAGAGATCGACCTGGCCAAAAAATCCGGTGACAGTATCGGCGGCAGTTTTAAAATAATTATCACAGGAGTTCCACCAGGTCTTGGGAGTTTTACAGAGTGGGACAGACGTCTTGATGCCAGACTATCATATGCAGTAATGGCAATCCCAGCAATAAAGGCTTTTGAAGTAGGCGACGGTGCAGCTTCAGGAGCTATTAGCGGCCTTGATTTTCATGATGAGATATTTTACCAGGAGAATAAAGGTTTCTTCAGAAAAACTAATAAGGCAGGAGGAATAGAAGGCGGCATGTCCAATGGTGAAGATATAATAATCGGGGCCACGATGAAGCCAATACCCACAACCACAAAAGGAATGCATACAGTTGATATAAAAAGCAAAAAAGATACTGTCTCCATAAAGGAAAGGTCTGATGTATGTGCAGTTCCAAGCGCAGCAATTGTTGCGGAATCCGTTGCAGCTATAGAGATATTTAGGGCGGTACAGAAAAAGTTTGGTGGCGATAATATTGATGAACTTATGGAAAATCTAAATAATTATAAAAAATATATAAGAAAAATTTGAAATTAAAGGACAGCATATCCCTTATCGGCTTTATGGGTTCCGGCAAGACGACTATAGGTGAAATATTAGCAGAGAAGACCGGTTATCTTTTTATTGATCTGGACAGAATAATAGAGCTGAGTGAAGGTAAAACGATAAATGAGGTATTTGCATGTTCCGGAGAAGAACATTTCAGGGAAATTGAATCAAAAATAATTAGAAAAGTTTATTCTAATAGTAGATGTGTTTTTGCCTGTGGGGGTGGTGTGATACTAAGGGGAGAAAATATGAAGATGATCAGGAGAAACAGCAATGTTGTCTACCTGGAGATTTCTTCCCAAGAAGCTCTGAATAGATTAGAAGGTACTTCTGATCGTCCTCTGCTTCAATCACACGATAAATTAAAAAAAGTAACTGGACTACTGGAAAAAAGGAGTTCACTGTATGAAAAATATGCAGATCTCATTATTCACAATGAAGAAAATTCTGCAGAGTCTGCTGTTAATGAAATTTTAAAAAAATTACAGAATAATAAATAAGAAACAGATATTAATTTTATGAAAATAATAAACACAAAAACTGCTCTTAGAAATTACTCCATATTTATTAAAAAGAATATTGTTAATAATGCTTCAAATATTATAAAAAAACACTTTCCTGATGCAGAAAAGATCGTGCTCATTACAAATAATACTATTGCTGATCTCTACGGGGATAAAATTAAATCATTATGCAAAGGAACAGGTCTTGATTATGAGATCATAAAACTAAAAGATGGAGAAGAATACAAAAACCTCACAAGTGCGGAATATGTATATTCAAGACTTATAGAAAAAAATATACATAGAAATGATATTATAATAGCTTTTGGTGGTGGAGTAATAGGAGACCTTGGTGGTTATATTGCGTCTACATTTCACCGTGGTATGAAATTAATCCAGTTTCCCACTACTATTATAGCCCAGGTAGACAGCAGTATAGGCGGTAAGGTAGTCGTTAATTATAAGGGAATTAAAAATGTAATAGGTTCATTTTATCAGCCTCACATGGTACTTATTGATCCTTTTGTCCTGAATACTCTTGAAGAAACACAGATCATAAATGGACTTGGCGAGATTCTAAAATACGGCCTGGTCTTTGATAAAAAGATATTAAATTGGTTAAAAAGTAATACTGATAAAAAAGATCAGGATAGGCTTATTAAGCTTGTATCTCTAGAAGGCTTTGAGGAAATAATCTATAGATGTGCGCTAATTAAAACAAAAGCAGTCGAAAAAGATGAGTTTGATACAGGTTACCGGAATCTATTGAATTTTGGGCATACTATAGGGCACGCTATTGAAAATGCCGGAGGCTTAAAGGATATTAATCACGGGCAAGAAGTTGGGATGGGGATGGTCGCTGCGCTTGAGATATCAAAAGACCTTGACTATATAGACCGGTCTGTAATAGAAGAAATAAAGGAAATATATAGTTTATTAAAGCTACCTTTTAAGATACCCCGGATTGATATGGACAAGATCATTAATACATTAAAATATGATAAAAAGTTTACTGGTAGTTCAAACAGGTTCATACTGCTTAAGAAGATCAATAAGCCAATATTTTATAATAATCTCAGGAAAGAAATTATTGTAAAGAGTATAAATAATTGTATGAATAATTAAATTATTATTATATTCATACAATATTGAATTATTATATAAAATAGCCTATAATTGTAGTATTATTAAGGCTATTATATTTTAGTGCAATAATTATTAGAGGATTTTATAAAAATGAAAAAAATATTAATAATAAATGGGCCAAATCTTAATCTTCTTGGACTGCGTGAAGAGGAAATATATGGGATGGTCAGTTTTGATAAGGTTTTTAAAGATTTAAAAGAAACTACAACCAAACATGGTGCTGAACTTGAATATTTTCAATCAAATCATGAGGGTGAAATAATAGATAAGATGCATCAAGCTATCGGTAATATTGATAATATTATATTTAATCCGGGAGCCCTTACACATTATAGCTACAGTATCCATGATGCGATAAAAGCTATAAAGATCCCTACTGTAGAGGTCCATATATCAAATATTTATACCAGGGAAGCCTGGAGAACTAAATCAGTTATTTCACCTGCCGCCGCCGGGGTCATAAGCGGTTTTGGTCTTAAAGGTTATGCCATGGCTCTGGATTTTATATTAAAAAAGAATTAATTATTATCTATAACCAGATTTAAATTTTCTGACCACTGTATTTAAAGCTTATGATAAGTATTTTCAATAATTTAATAATAAAAACCTCAAGAAGACTAAAAGAAAAAGATGGTATGACTCTTGTCGAGGTAGTTATTGCTTTTTTAATAATTGCCATAGTTTCTACTGTTTTAGTAAGAGGAACAGTAACCGCAGTCAATACTATGAGAATTAACAAATCAAAAACTGAGGCTCTGGCAATTGCAAATGAAAAAATTGAGATAATTAAAGCTATTGATTATTCTGATATAATTATTACAGAAGAAGATGATGAAGATGATCCATGGATGTCTTATTATTCGGTGTCATTACCTGAATCAGAAGGTGAATTCACCATAATATATGATGTAACTCCGGTATATGAAGATGTTTATGCTTATAAACAAATAAAGATATCAGTTTTTGGTGGTTACATGCTTCTTCCCATTGATGTTGTTACACAGCTGTACCCTCCTGTTGGAGAAGAAGCAACTATAGTCAATATTTACCCTCCTCCTAAGAACCTTGTAATATTTTCTGATGAAGGAGAAGGAGAATCCAGAGAAATAA
>PVMK01140423.1_pt1 | contig 96343 bp, 83 predicted proteins | sample 1853481 | NCBI WGS metagenome assembly PVMK01 (sample SAMN08533507, study PRJNA380276) | Marine sediment metagenome, whole genome shotgun sequencing project.
ATCCAGGTCTTCTCCAGCATCAACGTCGTGTCAGTGGTCCGAACGACCCGGTCGGCAATGTCGTCGAATCCGCGCGCCTGCAATGCCCGTATTTCGTCCAATAGCTCGCCCATGTCGTCGAAGCGACCCGACGGCATCTTGGCCAGCATCTTGTCGAGGAAGTATTGCAGCCGGACTAATTCTTCCGGCAATTCGGGGGGAGGTTCATTGAGATGCTTGAAGATCGTGTCCACCGCGGATTCACCCTTGAAGGGTTTTTCCCCCACCAGCATCTCGTAGAGGATGATGCCGAGACTGTAAATATCCGCCCGCCCGTCGATACCCTGAGCCCTGGCGAGCTCGGGACTGAGATAGTACGGACTGCCGACGACACTGCCGTCCATGGTAAGGCCGCTGTCGCTATGATGATCTTTGGCAATACCAAAATCGGCAAGCAGCGGAGTACCGTCCAGCCTGAACAGGATGTTGGCCGGCTTCACGTCCCTGTGAACCACACCGCGCTCATGGGCGAGTTGCAGCGCACTGCCGATACGCTCGACGATGTCGAAAGCTTCCGGCGGCGTCATGCCGTCGCGGATCTTGTGCCTGAGGTCACCGCCTTCCACATACTCCATGGATATATAGAGATGACGTTCGGCGACGCCGATGTCGTGGACTGTGATGATGTTGGAGTGCGTCAGGGACGCGACGATGCGCCCCTCGTTCAGGAACCGTTCCTGGTACTCGGCTGACTCCGGGTGGTCCAGGACTTTGAGCGCGACCGGGCGATGGAGGGACTCCTGAATGGCGAGATACACGGACGCCATGCCGCCTGAGCCGATCAGGCCCTCCACGCGATAGCCCGGGATGAGGGGATCGACGACGCCACGGCTGGTGCCGAGCGTGAAGCCCACATCGTAGTCGTGTTGTTCGTTGGCCATACCCATCGAAACACTTTACCTGTTGCCTGTTTCGGTCCCGAGGCGCGCTGTTCGCATTTGCACGCCATTCACCCCGGAAGGAATTTTCTTCCCGGCTGAACGCCTACCGGCGGTACTATTCAATCGACAAGAATAGCCCGCCCCAAGACCTCGAGTTGTCGACGTGTTCGCTGTTTTGATGCATTGTCGGCAGGCCCCTTGGGCACCGAAATCAGGCCTTTCCCATCGGAAGGAGATCAGGAATTGCTCACTCTTTTTGGTACCCTGGACTCGGGGAACGTGCACAAGGTGCAGATGATTCTCGGCCGGATTGGCGAAACCTACCGCCGCGTGGACGTGGCACAGACGAGGAACGAGCCACGGGACGAGAAATACCGCGCCATCAATCCAATGGGCAAGGTGCCGGCCGTGTTGCTGGAAGACGGGCGAGTACTCACCGAGTCCGGCGCCATCCTGTACTATTTTGCGCAAGGCACACCCTTGTGGCCGAAGGGCGTCGACCAGCAGACGGAGGTTCTGCGCTGGATGTTTTTCGAGCAGTACAGCCACGCGCCGTCCCTTGCCGTGATGCGCTACCTTCGCCATTTTGCCGGCGGGTCGAATCCAAACACCAACCGAATTGCAGAGCTCGAGCCCAAAGCCCGACGCGCGCTGACAGTCATGGAATCGCAACTGAACGATAAGACATGGCTGGCCGCCGATGGGTGCACCATTGCCGACTATGCCCTGTATCCTTACACGCGCGCGGCGGACAGTGTCGGATTCGAGATCGCGGGGTATCCGGGCATCGAGGGCTGGCTGGCGCGGGTCGAATCCCAACCGGGTTTCATTCCCATGGGGAGTGAGACCGCGGTAGAGACACTGACCTTTGCGGAGTACTTTCGACCGTAAAACGATATGGTTGGACCGAGTATGGCGATTTACTTCTCGCAACATGGCAAGAGCGCTTCTAAGGACGTCGATCCACAGCGCGGATTGACGCCCGACGGAGCGGCGGAAGTCACACGCATGGCGAAAAGTCTGTCGGAGGCCGGCGTGGCCGTCCATGTCATCTGGCACAGCGGCAAGGCACGGGCATCACAGACCGCCGAAATCTTTGCGGCCTCCCTGAGGCCTGATGAAGGCATCAAGTCACGGGACGACATCGGACCGCTGGATGACGTGGAGGCTTGCGCCGCTGAGTTGCCGAAGAACCGCGATGAGATGATCGTGGGCCACCTCCCGTTCATGGAGCGAATCGTGTCCTATCTGGTCACGGGAGACGTGCATGGCCGCGTAGTCGTGTTTCAGAATGCCGGGGTCGTGCGCCTGGACTGGGATGCGCAGCGGCAACGATGGCGAATCGGGTCGACGGTATTTCCGAACGCGTGAATCGGGCTGGATGACAGGTGGAGCCGACACAATTCGAAGCCCTGACCCGCCGACAGTTCGTGAACCTGGTGGGCAAAGCAGGCGGCTTCGGCGCTGCCTATCTGGTCATGCAGGGTCTCGGCCTGCTGCCGGACGACTTCGCTCATGCGAGTCCGCCTGAGCTTGAACCCGGATCCGGCCGTGGGTCCAGTGTCGTTATTCTCGGCGCCGGCCTCGCCGGTCTGACTTCCGCCTACCTGCTCGGCAAGGCGGGATATGACTGCCATGTGTTGGAGGCACGCGCGCGCGCGGGCGGTCGATGCTGGACACTGCGGCGGGGGGATTCGGTGGAGGAACGCGGCCATGCCGCGCAAGTCTGTAAATTCGACCATGGCCTCTACTTCAACCCCGGACCTGCGCGCATTCCGGCAAATCATTCGGCGGTGCTCGGCTATTGCCGGGAGTTCGGGGTCGATCTCGAGGTCTTCGTGAACGCGAACAGAAGCGCGATGTTCCAGGATGACGACGCTTTCGGTGGCAAGCCCATCGAGTCACGACAGCTGCACAGCGACACTGCGGGACACATCGCCGAGCTGTTGGTCAAGGCCACCGTCGCTGGCGCCCTGGATGAGGCGCTGGGTGAAATCGACAGGCGGCGGCTGGTGTATTTCTTCAAGCAATTCGGCGATCTCGACGGAAACTTTCGCTACCGTGGTTCACCCCGTGCCGGCTTCGAAGAGTTCCCCGGTGCGGGGCTCACCCCGGGGCGAGGGCGCGCACCGCTGGCATTCGAGGCTCTGGTGGATTCCAGATTCTGGTATTGGCATATGGGATTCGAAGAAACTTTCCAGCAGCAGGCGACGATGCTGCAACCGGTGGGCGGTATGGATCGCATTGCCCGCGCCTTTGAATCACGGCTACCGGGACGCATCACTTTTGGGGCACATGTGCGTGAAATTCGCAAACGCTCAGCCGGGGTGCGTATTGTTTACGGTGATAGCGTCGGTGCAGGGGAAGAGACGAGGGAAGCGGACTTCTGCATTTGCACGATACCGCTGCCCGTTCTCAAAACCATCGACAGCGACTTCGACACCGAGCATCGTGCAGCCATCGCGGCAGCGCCTTATATGAACGCCTGTAAGCTCGCCTGGCAGTCGCAACCGAGATTCTGGGAAGACCGATTCGGGATCTACGGCGGTATTTCCTGGACGCAACGTGAAATTACCCAGATCTGGTATCCAAGCAGCGGCTTTCACGAAAAGAGCGGAATACTGATCGGAGCCTACAACTACGGAAATTTGGCCAGTGAGTTCGGCAAGAGAAACATCGTGGAGCGCGCTGGGTTGTCGAGAGACGGCATCTCGCTGTTTCATCCGGGGATGGAGAGCATGTTATCGAGACCGATCTCCGTCGCCTGGCAGAATGTCCCCTATAGCGAAAGCGCCTTCGCCCATTGGGATCCCTATACGCGCGAGCGCACCTATCCGATTCTGAATCGCCCCGACGGGCGTATTTACCTGGCAGGTGAGCATCTCAGCTACTGGGATTCGTGGCAGGAGGGCGCCGTTCGCTCGGCGCACGCAGTGAGTGCGGCCGTCGATATGCACATGCGATCCCTGCGTGCTTGAGTCCGAAGAATCCGGATACGTCCCCGTTGGGGGACGTCTAGCTTACGTACTTCGCGAGCTCGAAGGTGGTGCGTGCCAGCCGTTCGATCAGCACTTGCTGGAAGACTTTGTTGAAGCGCATCTGCACGGGGATCGAAGCCCAGTCGAGTAGCGCAGAATCTATGCTCAATGCCGTGACATCATCGATTGCGATGATAGAGGCACTGCGTTTGGAATTCGACAGGTAGCTCAGCTCACCCACGCAGTCGCCTTCACCCAGAGTCCCGACGGCGCGATCACCGACACTGATGGTCACTTCGCCTGTGACCAGGACAAACAGCGACTGATCGAGGCCGCCCTCGATGATGACATGATCTCCCGATGAGAACTGCTCCCAGCTGGCGGCGTCCAATACTTCTCGGAGCTCGCTATCGGAGAACTCCCCGAAAAACTTCAACTTTCGCGCGGCGCTGAACCGCTGTTCCGGAGACAGGACAATCTCCTGCTGCTGGATCTTCTCGTACACGGAGGCCAGATCCGAGGCCATCTCCGCACCGCTCTGGTAGCGCCATTCCAGCGATTTTTCCATGGCGCGCTTCACGATGGCCTCCAACGGCTCAGGGATCTCCGGTCGCCGTGCGCGCAGTGGTTTTGGCTCGTCGCAGCGAATCATCATGACGAGTTGCGAAAGTCCTCTAGCAGTGAACGGAGGCTTTCCCGTAAGCAGCTCGTACATACTGACACCCAGGGAATAGAGATCGCTCTGAAAGGTCACGTCTTCACCGTTGACCTGCTCAGGCGACATATAGCGCGGCGAGCCCACCATTCGGTGGGTTTCGGCATTGTCGCTCGACATGCGCTTCGCGATTCCGAAATCACCGATCTTGACCTGCCCCTCTTGTGTGAGCATGACGTTGGCGGGTTTGATGTCCCGGTGCAGCACGCCGCGACCATGGGCATACTCCAATGCCTCCGCGCATTGCCGGATGACCTGAATGACCTGTGGTATGGGCAGGAGGTCTTGCGGCGTGCAGTAGGATCGTAGCGTCCGGGCTTCGGAAATGTACTCCATGACGATGTAGGGCTGATCATCCTCCTCGCCGGCGTCATAGATCTTCAGGATGTTCGGATGGTCCAGGGCTCCGGCCGCCTGCGCCTCGTTGACGAACAGCTTGCGCGCAACCCGGGCGCTGTCGGAGCCGTCATCATGGGCACATACTTTGATGGCGACGGTGCGGTCGATGAACGGGTCGTGGCCCACGTACACGTCACCCATGGCGCCGCTTCCCGCGACATCCAGGATTTCATATTTTCCAATTTTTTCCGGCTGAGCCGGTTTCGCTTTGGGGGCGTGCATCTAGGAGTTCAGCCACAAGAGTCGCAGTTGGACAGAGCGTGAAACAATTTCCCGGCGGTGGCGGGCTAAAGCCATTGGGCCCGGTCCAATTCGGGCCAAGCCGCGCAATGGAGCAGAAAGAGTCCTCTCGTTCCCTATCGGCAGGAAGGAGGCCCCGCCATAGCCCTGGAACTCACACATTCGGGGAGCCAGCCAGTGATTGCCCGGATTCGCCGGTCCTGGGGCTGGATAAAAGGTATGAAGCGAGTCGCAGTTTCTCGGTGCCGATGTGATTTTTTCCCGAATTTGTCCGATAAATAGCTTTGTGGGTTCCGTCCAGGGGCCGTATCAGGAATTTAATGAATGGCCATATCCAGCCAGCGCGCCCAGTCCCCGGGCACCCACGCTCCTTGCGAGCCGGCGTCCTCTGATGATTACGGTAGTCTGTCCGGTGACGACCGGCGTCGCCACATACGAGAAGCTCTACAGGTGGAGGCCAAGGTCGGTATCGAAGGCGGTCCAAGCCTGGCGTGTCAAATCAAGGATTTCTGCACTGGCGGGCTCTTTCTCGCGGTGGAGGGTGCCAATGCCAGCGGCATCGTCATCGGCGACAAGACACTGGAGCGTTACGATGAGCTAACCGTGCAGTTCTCCGCGCAGGTGAATGGCAAGGTAACGGCGTTCGAACTCACCGTTCTGGTGGCGAGAGTCATCGACGGTGGTATGGGCGTTTCCTTCGAAGGGCGAAACGGTCCCGCCATTCATGCTCTCAACCACCTTCTGACGAGTTCCTCCCGGTCCGCGGCAGGACGAGCGGTGCCCGCCGCCGAAACCGGGGGCGTCGCGGACGATGTCGTAAGCGTTGCGGATGCGAGCAGCATTCTCGCCGCCTACCGGCGCCGCGTAGTGGACTATCTGGAGTGGAACCTCGCTGCTCTGTTCGACCACGCCCGGGACAACCTGTTCGCCGCGGCCCGCGACTCCAAGGTTCGCGAGGAGCAAAGCACTTTATTCGATGCCATCCAGGAGCTGGATGGACTGAAGGAACCCGTGCAGACGGCGTTCCTGGACGCCATGGCGTCACAGCTGAAGCAGCTCGGGGCCGTTATGCCCGGTACCGAAGCGCGGGCGTCGGAAACCGGCACCCTGGACGTGGCGCTGGTCGATACCGGCACGTTCGACGACTGGGTCGTCATCAAGGACATGATTTCCCGGATCGCGCCGAAATACGAAAAACGCCAGCAGGAGCTTGCCGCGCGCCTGTCGAAACTCGTGAATACGGCGATTACGGATGACAACAATCCCGTTGGTCTGGCCGGGATCGGACTCACTTTTCACGACGCCATTCAGAATCTCGGAGCCGGCCAAGCTTCCCGGCAGGCGATTCTGCGGAGTTTCGAAGAAGTAATCGTCGCCGGCCTGGCAACACTCTACGATGATCTGAGCGACATTCTTTCCAACCGGGAAGTGAGCTCCGATGTCGAGCGGACAATTGTCGGTCGGACGGTAAGTGCGAAGCAGGATGACGGAAAGGCCGACCAACCTGCGGTCACCGACGTTGCTCCCGCCGTGAAGGCGCAACCGGCGCCTCCCCAACAGGAGTCGTCCAAGCCTGCCAATGCCCTGGGGATCGATCCGGCTTCGATCACGCCGCCGCCAGTCATTATCGGGAATCTGCTGCACACCGCTCGCAGCCTGCTCATTCTGGAGCGCCAGGCGAAGGCGAGCGACAATTTACCGGCCGCACTATCCGACATGGCCGGAGCACAACCGGTACCGCCACCGGCAATCGGGTCGAAGTCTCTGGAACAGGTCATCGACGCGCTGTCCATCCTGCAGCGGTCGGTGAAGTTCACGGCCATAGACAGCAAAGGGGCGTTGGCTCTCAAAGAGCGGCTCATGACGACTTGGCGAGCGGCCGGGTTGCGTGTCGCGGACGGAGAGGGTGACGCCGTAGAGGTTATCTCCAATCTTCTCGACGCCATACTCGAGGATCCCCTGGTAACCCCTCGCGTGAAATCCTGCGTGCGCAGGCTCGCTATCGCCTTGGTAAAGGTTGCGTTGCAGGACCGTGAGCTCTTCAATGACGAGGCTCACCCGGCACGGCAACTCATCAACGTGCTGGGACGCGTGGAGCTGTCAGACGACGGCAGCGTGATTGCAAACGGCGCCTGGCAAACGACTATCGATCCTCTGGTGGATCGCATCGTGCACGGTTACGAAAGGGACACCGTCGTATTCAAACAAGTGCTGGTGGATCTGGAAAAGATCCTGGAACGACAGGAACAGCATTTTACCGAAAACGTCTCTCGAATCGTGCAGGAGCGAAACCAGCAACAGGCACTACTCGATTCGCGGCGGGACGCGGGCGAGGGCAGCAGTGGCACGGGGACGGCCGCCGGCGACGACAACATGCCGACGGAGTGGAAACGCTGGTTGAGCCGTGTGGAGCTTCTACAAGCCGGAGACGTCGTGTTTCTGGATAGTAGTGATGGCGATCGTCCGCAGAAGCTGCATCTCGTATGGGTCAGCAATGAACGCGACAGCTACCTGTTCGCGAGCCAATGCGGTGACAAGACTTCCACGCTTACCCGCCAGGAGCTTGCCATGCATTTCAGGCGGGGCGCGGCCCGGGTTCTGGATGCATCCGATCTGCCCGTCGTGGACCGTGGCATCTACCGGTTGTTGAATGTGCTGCACGCGCGGCTGGCAAAAAAGGCGAGCCACGATGGTGTTACCGGCTTGCTCAATCGCAAGGCCTTCGAAGCGGCCCTCGGGCACACCATGACGCAAGCCGTGCGAATGGGTACCAGCCATGTTCTGTGTGTGCTCGAAATCGACGAATTTCGAGGGATCGTCGAGAAGTGCGGGCGCAAGGCGGGCAAGGGTCTGCTCAGAAAGCTCGCGCGGGTGCTGGATAAGCATGTGGGCAGCAAGGGGATCATCGGGCGCCTCACGAAAGGCCGCTTCGTGATGCTTCTGAACAACTGTGATCTGGAAGACGGACGGGCGATCGCTGAACGTCAGCGCAAGTCCATGGAGAAATCCCGCTGTGTGTGGCAGGACGAGAGTATTCAGCTCACCATAAGCATCGGTATGGTCGCACTGGACGAACACAACAGGGCGACGGCGGACGAGCTCATCAAAGCGGCCGGCGCCGCATTCGAAAAGGCCCACGGCGAGGGCGGCAATCGCGTTCAGTTGAGCGAAACCGTCAAACATGCACAGATCAGCGCTGACTCCACGGTTTTGCAGATGCTGGCGGGGAATCGGCTGCAGCTTCGTTGTCAGCGTATCGCCCCCATCGGCGCCGATACGTCGGACAAACCTCATTTCGAGCTGCTTCTTGGCGTCAAGGATGCGAGCGGCGCCGTGGCCGTCCCCAGAGATTTCATTCAGGCGGCCGAGCGTAACAACGAGATGCACGAGGTCGATATGTGGGTCATCCGCAACGCTCTCGACTGGATGTCCAAGCACCGTTCCAAGGTGGATGGTGTCGGCGGGTACTCCATCAACCTGTCGGGACTCACTCTGGGTGACGACAGCCTGCTTCGTTACGTGCTCGAGCGTCTCACCGAAAGTCAGGTGCCGCCGTCAAAAATTATCTTTGAAGTCACCGAAAGCGCCGCGATCAACACACTGTCCGTGGCGGTGAATTTCATCAACACGTTGAAAGAATATGGTTGCCGTTTCGCCCTGGATGATTTCGGCACCGGTGAAGCGTCCTTCGCTTATCTGAAGACCCTGCCCATCGATTTCGTGAAGATCGACGGATCCATCGTAAGAGACATCGTCGACAGCCCCAAGGATTTGGCGCTGGTAAAGTCCATCAACGAGATCGGCCACTTTCTCGGCAAGAAGACCGTCGCGGAGTTCGTCGAGAACGACGATATTCTCACCCGGCTACGCCAGATGGGCGTGGATTTCGCGCAAGGCTACGGTATAGATCCCCCGTACGTTCTGTCCTGACCAAAGCGGCAAGGAACGCCAAAGCGCAAGCTTGGGCTGAGAGTCTGTGAATCAATCACTCGCCTACTGCGACGGCCCCTGAACGCGCCCTGCGGCGTTGCGGGGACCCCCAAAATCGCTTACGTAGCCCGGCTACGCGCGCGATTTTGTGCACCCCCATTGCACATGGATGTGCAGGTGCCGCGAAGCACATGGATGTGCGAGAGCGGCCGCGCCTTGCAGGGCACGCCCAGGAACCGTCTCGTTACGGCGGGCGATTAATTCACAGACTCTGAGCGACTCGAAGCCCGACTTCCGGGCGATGGTACTATGCGTCCACTCCAGAACCGGGGTTGAAGACGTCAGGTGCCCACCACTCGTCCCGTCACAGCGCTTTTGTATGTCCAGCATTTGCTCGGAATCGGGCATCTGGTGCGGGCGGGTGCGTTGGCGCGAGGTCTCGAGGCGGCCGGAATACGTGTGATTCTTGTTTCCGGGGGGATGCCGGTGCCGGTTCTGGATATCGGTGCCGGTATCAGTCGATTCGAGCAACTGCCTCCCGTTCGGGCGGCGGATGAAACTTTCAAGGGCCTGGTGGATGAGACCGGCGCTTGCGTCGACGATGCTTGGAAGGCACGGCGGTGCAAGCGGTTGTTGGAGGTTTTCCATCGCGAACGCCCGGATATCGTACTCACCGAGCTTTACCCTTTCGGTCGCCGGCAAATGCGCTTCGAGATCGAGCCCATGCTGGAGCGCGCGCGTGCCCGGCGTGAGCGAACAGGTTTGCCGGTGATTGCTTCGTCGGTTCGCGACATTCTCGTTCAACCGACCAAAGCTGGGCGTATCGAGGAGATCGTCGAGCGCGTCCGGCACTACTATGATCTCGTGTTGACCCACGGGGACGAGAGCGTTATCCCGTTCGAACGGAGCTTTGCGCGGGCCGGGGACATCGCCGGCGCCATCCGCAGTACAGGTTATGTGGTTGGTCCGGTGCCTGCCAGGCAGGGCCCAGGTTCACCAGGGTACGAGGAGGTGCTGGTATCCGCCGGCGGCGGTGCTGTAAGCGAAGATCTGCTCCAGGCCGCTATCGGAGCGCGCGCGCTGTGCGACTTGCGTGAGCGGGTCTGGCGCGTGCTCATCGGGCACAATTACCCGGAATCGGCGTTTCTTGCCTGCCGGGCCGCGGCGCCGTCGGGGGTGCTGGTGGAGCGTGCGCGCAAGGATTTCACCCAGCTACTCGCCAACTGCGCGCTGTCCATATCCCAGGGGGGCTACAATACGGTGACGGAGATCCTCGCCACCGGTGCCCGCGCCGTGTGCCTGCCGTTCGCTGGTGGCAGAGAAAGCGAGCAGACCCTGCGTTGCCGGCTGCTGGCGGAGCGGGGCGCGCTGCAGGTGGTGGAGAGAGATGTGCTCAGCGCCGAGCAGGTGGCATTGGCCGTGAGCCGGGCGCTGAAATCACAACCCGCCGAGCGCCATCTGGTGGATACAGACGGGGCCGCTCGTAGCGCGGCGCTGCTGCTCGAGGCCGTTCAGAAGAAAAAGTAGACCGGCTCCATCTGGGAGGGATTTCCTTTACACTTGCCGTTTGCCGTCGTGTGGGGTTTGTCAGTGCACACCATGAGATTTTTCGACGTTCCTGTCCGCTCATTCAACATGGAGATCACCAACCGGTGCACCCTGGCGTGCCCGAGGTGCGCGCGAACCGGAAACGACTGGGTGAAGGCCAATCTCTCCGACATCTCCCTGGAGGTTCTCGAAAACACCTTTCCCCTCTCCAAGCGGAAGAGCTTCGAGGGATTGCGAATCAATCTGTGCGGCACCTACGGTGATTGCATTTACCATCGTCGATTTCACGACGTGCTGGGTTACCTCAAGAAAGTCGGCCTCGGAGTTTCGGTGGAAACGAACGGAAGCCACAGAAAAATGGATTGGTGGCGCGAGACCTGCGATATCCTGACCGACGATGACATGATCACTTTTTCCGTGGATGGACTGGAGAGTACCAACCACATATATCGTGTCAACGCACGCTGGCCGGACATCGAGAGGGCCATGCGCTACTGCACCCAGCGCGTGACGGTGGACTGGAAATTCATCGTATTCCGGCACAATGAGCATCAGCTCGACGACGCCAGAAAGCTCGCCAAAGACATCGGTGTTCGCAGGCTTACATTCAAAAAGAGTGGCCGCTTCGGCCGGGATGATCCGATGACTCCTTTGAACAACGAGTATGTGGGCGTGGTCACGCGCAATCGAAGAAAAATCGAAGAACTCAATCAGCGAAATGTCGGCGCAGATGAATACGATCGGGAAGTGGAGATCGCCCCCAAATGCAGATTCGGGAAAGATCTATCGATCAGTGCCCATGGCTATTTTTATCCGTGCTCAACGGCGGAGCCCGCAGGGCCGGCAGGCTGGTTCCATGCGAATCTCGAACATTTCGATTTACGCAAGTTTTCCGTCGAGGAAATTTTCTCTTCAACGAAGTGGCAAGAGCTGGAATCCTTGTGGGAGCGCGCATCCACAGCGCCCCTGGCCTGCCGCGAGTACTGCGGTGTGCACAAAGACTATTTGAAAGAGTACGACGAAACGTCGCGGCCCGACCGCCCGAACAAACCACAAGATGCCATCGCCGTTACTATCGGTAGCTGAGAGCTCGAATTTGTAACGAGCAGCCCGAGCTGATTTCTAAGACTCGAACCAGAACGAATCCGGGTGATATATCCCGAAGTGCGCACCGGGATTCCAGTTGTAAATTCCTTTTTTCGGGACGTTTTGGAGTTTTTTGTTGACCACGACGGGCTGCGGGACACCGGCGACGATACCTATGGTGAATGCCTCGTGGGCGCGGATATCCAGCATCAGTTGCCAGATCTTTTTCCGTTCCTCGGTACTCGATGACGTCAACCATCGAGCATTCAATTCCATGAGCTTGCGCGCAGCCGGCAGGTCCGGCGGCTCCCCCACCTTGCCGCCCGTTTCGTGGTACTGACCCCACTTCGGCCACTGATACTGATCCTGGCGGGTCGGGGCCAGGTCGCTGGGGCTCATGTCGGCTGTCGGCAATCCATTTTCCAATCCTCCCCATACCGACATCAAGGTCTGGCCCGAGTAGATGCGGTTGCGAAACACTTCCCTCTGTAGTGGTTTGCTGAACAGCTTGATGCCGGCTTTTCGCCAGGTGCTGCCGATGAGCTCGAGCACATCCACCTGCTCGGTGCTCTCTCCAGCCGTCTCGACGATGATTTCGAGTGGACGACCATCGGGCAGTAGCCGCAGGCCGTCACCGTCGCGTTCGGTGAGTCCGATTTCGTCGAGCAGCGCGTTGGCTTTCTTCAGGTCGAACTCCGCCCAGGCGTTCAAATACTCCGGTTTGAACAGCGGGCAATCGGGGAAAACCGTGTCGTTTCCTTCCCGGGCGAAACCGTAGTAGATGACCTGGTTGATTTCGTTTCGATTGATGGCAAGAGACAAGGCACGGCGAAAGCGCACGTCGCGGACGAGCTTGCGCCACGTGGGATCCTTGACGTTCAAGTTGGGGTAGAGCGCGATGTGCGAACCCAGGGTCGTATCCCATAGGAGCACTTTTCGACCGGTGCGCTTTTCGCTTCTCTTGAGGAAGGTGTAGTCGCTGAAATTGAGATGCCGGGCCTGAAGATCGCTTTCTCCCGCACCGGTTTTCGCCGGGATGAGTTTACCGTCGGCTATGTTGAGAATGACACGATCGATGTAGGGGAGTTGCAGACCGTTCTGGTCGACCCGGTGAAAAAAAGGATTTCTTACAAATTCGAATCGCTGTGATGGAGGCCGCGTGGTGTTGACCCAAGGCTGCAACGTCGGCAGGTCCGGGTTGATATTTTTGTAAGGGCGAAAACGTGAAACGTGTACCGATGCCCAATTGCGCCGGCCTTCCTTTTCGGCTAGCTCTTCGAGTTTTGCAACATCGGTGTAGCCCCCATGAAACTGCTTCAGATAATGGCCGGGAGCAAAAATAGTCTCCGGCCGTGCGCCGGCCAGCGCGGGTAGGAAGAAGGGATTGGGTTTCTTCCAGGTGTATCTGACCGTGGTTTCGTCGAGCATTTCGAATACCGGTGGCTCGCCGTCCACGAGCAGCACCGCCGGCGGGCCGAACTTCGCCAGATCTTCGTTGCTGGCAATGTCTTCCCAGTAGTATCGGAAGGACTCCGCGGTGAACGGGTGCCCGTCGGACCAGCGGTGACCTTTTCGCAGGTGGAAAGTGAAACGCCGGTCTTCTTCCACCTCGAAGCTTTCGAGCACATCCGGCACCAGCTCATAGTCGAGGTTGTATCCCACCAGACGTGCGTAGCCATAGACGACCATCAGTCGCACGTCCTTGCTTCTACCCATCAGCAGAACGAGTTCGCCGCCGTACTTGCCCGGAGAGAAATAGCTTCGGGTGGAGGTCATGGTCTTCGGTGGCGTGGGAAGTCGTTGCTCCAGGGGCGGAAGCTTGCCGTTTGCGACAAGCTCGGCCAGCATCGGCGATTCCGCCGCGAATACGGGAGCCGTCATCAGCGTTAGCGCCAGCAACGCCATCGCCAGGGATCGGGCGTACAAGCGGGCCGATGCGCAAAACTCGATCATGGTGATGCAACCAGGAATGACGCGTATACGGGTAGAAAAGTACTCACACCAAGGCAAGTCGCCGGGGCTCCAGTTCATCATCCAGCCACTGCTCTGTGAGATCATGAATGCGGTCCAGGCCATCCAGAAGTCCCGGTATGACCGCAGCGGATGGCCGGGGCTGGGTGGAAAGCGCACCGAGGGCAGCCACCATGCGCTCCGGCTCCCTGCCATGCTCGTCGCTCAGCATGCGCACCAGCCCCAGGTGCTCGGCGCGGGCGGCGCGAATGTGCTGCTCGGCACGGGGGTGGCGGCGCGGCACCAGAACCGCCGGCTTGTCGAAGGTGAGAATTTCGCAAAAGGTGTTGTATCCACCCATGGCGACGACAGCGCTCGCGCCCGCCATCAGGCGTTCCAGGCGATTATCGAAGGTGATGGCGCGTACCTGCTCCAGCCGGTCGATGCGCGCGAGAAAGCGCTCGCGCCGCTTGGGCCGCATGAACGGGCCGAATACCACCAACGCCGCGTGGGGTAATTGCGCGCCGGTCTCGTAGGCCGACAGCAGCCAGTCCACCAGGTCCTCACCGTCGCGACCGCCGCCCGGGGTCACCAGGACGTAGGGCCGATCCTGCCACGGACCGGCTGGCGGATGGGACAGGGGCGTGCTGTATTGGCTGGATAAATAGCCTGTGTAGGTCATTTTCGCCCGCACGCGATCGGGGAGATCGATGCCGGACAGAGGGTCGTAGATCTCGGGCAGACCGTAGACGAGGATGTCGTCGTAGAGATCGTTCAGCGCCGGGAGGGGATTCTTGCGTTGCCACTCCGCGGCCAGAGCGACCGGATCGTCCATGACATCCCGAAGACCCAGAATCAGACGGGTGCCGGCTGCCTTCATGTTGCGCAGGGTGTCGTGAATCTCACCGCGAAGCCCCAGGGGCTCCTTGTCGACGATCAGCAAGTCCGGGGCGAAAACTTCGGCCGTGTGGCGGATGATGGCGGCGCGCAGCTCCAACACCTCGGAGATGTCCATGTGCAGGCTGAGTGACGAGTACTCGCCGTTGCGCAGTTTGATGACGCCGGGAATGCGGACGAAATCGACCCGTGTGCGAAAGTCGAAGCTGCCGATGATGGGCGATCCGGACAGGATCAGGACAGACACGGCCTTACGCCGCGCAACCAGGGAGTGCGCGATCTTCCGGCAACGCCGTAGGTGCCCCAATCCGAAGCTGTCGTGGCTGTAGATCAGGATCCGCTTATTATTCGATGTTCTTGTCAAGAGCGACGGGCCTGTGGGGGGCCGAGGGGGCAGACTAACGCCAGCGGGCGCGCCTTCGCAACAACAAATGCCCCCCCATCCAGCACCTTACCAATCAAAGACTTAGCAATTGGGGAGGCTCCCCAATTGCTAAGTCTTTGATTGGCGGCTACCAGGCGTCGGTGCCTTGGGGGCGCTCCGGGCGGCGCCTGGAATACTCGAGTTGGAACTTGCGTCGCAGCAGCCCGCCTGGATCGTCCGGTATGCGGCGCAACCACTGGGCCAAGGCCTGTTGCTCTTCTTCGGTCAGTGGTTGGGTGTCCAGAGTTTGCGCGTCCTGCGCGCTGGCGGGGGGTTGCCTGGGGTCGCGGTCGGCTTGGTCGCCGTCGCCGTCGGCATCCTGACTTTGGTCCGTGGTGTCCGTGGCGTCCTGGTCAGGCGATCGGTCGCTCGTTCCGCCTTGCCCGCCCGTTTGGGTTTGTCCGCCCGCCTTCTGGTCCCGCTGCTGCTGCTGGGTGAGTTGCCGAAGCTGCTTCTCGAGACGCGCCACCAGGGCGCGGTTGTGAAGCGCGTCCGCGTGCCGGGGCTGGGCCTCCAGTGCCGCATCGTAGGCGCTCAGTGCCTCGGCCAGGCGCCCGGCCCTGGCAAGAGCGTTGCCGCGGTTGTAGTTGGCGGTGGTTTCGTCACTGTGGGAAAAGGCGGCGGCGGCCTCCTCGTACTGCCCGCCCCGGTAGAGTGCGCCGCCCTTCCAGAGCGGATCACGGGCCACACCGGCGGCCAACGCCGGGTCACCGCGCTGCAACGCCCGGGCGGCCTGTTGCTCCGGGCGCGCCCACAGGTCATCCCAGGTGACGGCTCGTGCCGGCGCCGGCATGACCAGGACGGTGAGCGGTATCAGGGCGAGCCAGCCGCGCCGAAATGCCAGCGCCGCCAGGGGAAGCACCAGTAGCAGCAACCACGGTCCGCGGTCCCGCCAGATCTCCGAGGTGCGCTCCACAGCCCGCATGTTGAGATTGAAAGGCAGCGCAAAGGCGTCGGAGAGCAGGTGGTCGATATCCCTGTCGTCGTTACCGAGGGTCGCGAAGCGCCCGCCACCTGCCCGGGCGATGTCACGCAGCGCATCGTAGTCGGTCATGGCCACCACGATGCCGCCCTTGAGCTGTTTCAGAAACCCGCCGCCGGGCACCGGTATCGGCGCTCCCTCCGGCGTGCCCGCCGCCAGCACGGAGACGCGGAAGCCCGCGGCGTGAAGTTTCGCGGCTTCGCCTGCGGCGCGTGGACCTTTCACACCGTCGGTAATCAGGATGACTTCACCGCGGCGCGCGCCACCGCGCTCCAGCATGCGTGCCGCGGCAGCCAAGCCGAGATCGGCGCGGCTGCCCTGGGCAGGCATGATGTTCGTGTCCACCGCCGGCAACAGGCTGATGATGGTGTTGGCGTCCTCGGTCAACGGCGTGATGATGAAGCCGTCGGCCGCGAACACGGCCAAGCCCACGGGGCGGTCGCCGCTGCGCCGCAGAATGTCCACCACCTTGAAGCGTGCCCGCGTCAAACGAGACGGTAGGTAGTCGGTGGCGTCCATGGACCGTGACAGGTCCAGAACCACCACCCGCGCGTCGAGGGTGCGGTAAACGGGTTGCTCCAGCCGTTCCCAGGCAGGTCCGGCCAGGGCCAGCAGCGCAAGGGTCGTGACTGCTGTCACGATCCAGTAGGGCCATCTCCGGCGCGTGACGGCGGGCGCCACCAGCAGATGCTCGAGCAGGTGAGGATCGCACACTTTGCGCCATTGCACGTCGACCTGCAGGCGTCGCCACAGGCTCCAGGCCAGCAGAGGGCCGAGCGGCAGCGCCAGCAGCCACAGGGGCCGAAGAAAATGAAAATCAGCCATGGGCCTGTCGCTCTCCCGGCAACCAGGACCGCCAGGTCCGTTGCCCGCCGCCCGCCAACAGGCTGGCGGCCAGAAACAGCGCCACCGCCAGGGGCCAGTAGAAAAGCTCCGTGGTCGGGCGGAACTGCTCTTCGTCGCCGATGACCGGCTCCAACTCGTCCAGGGTGCGATAAATATCCACCAGCTCGTCGGTTCTCCTGGCCCTGAAATAGCGCCCGCCCGTACTGCGCGCGATGGCCGCCAGGGTTGGCTCGTCCAGATCCGCCGACGGATTGACGCGCACCGTTCCATACAGTCGCCGCATGGTGGCGACATCGGCGCCAACGCCGATGGTGTAAATAGTCAAGCCCAGCTTGGCGGCGAAGCGCGCGGCCTCCATGGGCCCTACCTCGCCGGCGGTATTGGCGCCGTCGGTGAGAAGAATGAGAACACGATTTCGGGCGGGTCTATGGCGCAAACGTTTGACGCCGAGCCCGATGGCATCGCCGATGGCCGTCTGCTCGCCGGCGAGTCCGATCACCGCCTCATCGAGCAGTGTGCGTACCGTCGGGCGGTCGAAGGTCAAGGGCGCCTGGAGGTAGGCCCGGGTGCCGAACAGAATCAGCCCGATACGATCGCCATGGCGGCGCTCGATGAACTCACCCGCCACCCTCTTGACCACGTCGAGCCGTGTCATCCAGTCCTTAGCGACCTGCATGTCCCGGCGTTTCATGCTGCCGGAGAGATCCACGGCGAGCATCAAATCGCGCCCGGTGATGCGCAAGGCAATGGGCTCGCCCACCCACTGTGGCCGGGCAGCCGCCAGCACCAGCAACATCCAGGCACAGCAGGCGACAAAAAACCGCCATCGTCGCCTGTGCGGGCTGCGTTCATCGGACCATTTGGCGATGCGCAGGAAAAACGGCACCCGCAGTGCGGCCTGGGCGCCGCCGCTGGCGGCGGGCAGCAGCCACGCCACCGCCACGGGCAGCACTACCGCCGCGAGTACCCAAACGGAAGCAAGCTGGAACAATGGCCGTTACCTTCAGGGCCTGCCCAGCAACGCGCTGCGAAATCGATTCCTGCACGCCGCCGGATCCAATAGCCGCCGGTACGATGGCGGGTTGGTGGCTTTCACCCGCAGGCAAACGAAGGCGGTACCGTTGGCTTCACGAATGAGTCTGGAGGCGCTCAGGATTTCGTCTTCCCGGGTCACGGTTCGCGTGATTTTGAAGCCGGCGCCGATTGCCATCTTCTCCAAATCGACGCCGAGGCTGGTATGACTTTTCTGGTAACCGGTTTCCCCGTAGTGTCCGTTGTCGACACAGACGATGGAGAGATTCGGGCAGTCCGCGACGGCAATTGTCGCCAGTGCTCCAATATTCATGAGCAGCTCACCGTCGCCGGTCACCACCAGCACCCGGCGCTCGGTTTGTGCCAGAGCGAGACCGAAGCCCATCATCGCGGCAGCGCCCATGGCGCCTGCCATTGCGTAGATATGAGCCCCGTCATCGGTTAACGCCGCAACATCCCTGGCGGCTCCCGCGAGGCCCGTGACGATGAGGAAATCCTCGTGTCTGCCCAGCAGCGCTGGAACTGCCTGGCAGCGATCCAGTAGGAAGTCGTCGATGGTCGAGCTGTCTGCAGGAGAGGACACTAGAACGATTTGGCTCCTATGAGTTTCTGGGTCAACAGCACGGCGACGGAATTCCCCGACTTGAAAGTCAAGCGCAAGGCCGCCTCCACGGTCGGTAAGACATGTGCCGGCGAATCCACATCGAGACAGATAACCCCCATTGCCCCGAGCACCGGCCGCAGGGCCTGGCCCATGGGCATCTGCCAGGGGTTTCCCTCGCCAAAGTCGCCGCGCATGCTGATGAGGGTGAGAAAGGGAAATCGTCCGGACTTGATCATCGAGAGTATGTTGATGCAATTGCCGGCACCGCTGCTTTGCATCAGGAGCACGCCGCGCGCGCCACCAAGGTCGGCGCCGGCAAGCATGGCAACGCCTTCCTCTTCAGTGGTCAGCGCAATCGAGCTAACCCCCGAATCGGTCAGCGATCGATTGATGAGCGTCTCGTGACCAGCGTCGGGCACGTAGGCGAACTGCGTAATGTCGTGCTCACGCAGTAGATCGTAGAGTTCGTCCGGCCAGGCCGGAGATGTGGATACGGATGACATGACAATCGGCCAGAAGATCGGGGACAGTATACTCAATTGCGCTGGGAAATGATTATCCCCGCGCCGAACTGTCCTGTTCCCGGCAGCGCGTCCGCTGTCGGCGCCCGGGCGGCCTAGGCCAGCTCTTCCATGGGCTTGGGCTTGCCCAGGAAATAACCCTGATAGTAGTCGATGCCGATCTCGCGCAATTTCTCCGCGACACGTTCCGATTCCACGTATTCTGCAATCGTGCGCATTCCCATGACCTGGCCGATGTCGTTGATCGAGCGAACAATCGCGTAGTCGAGCGGATCGTCGACAATTCCCTTAACGTACACGCCATCGATCTTCAAATAATGTACTGGCAGAGTCTTCAAATAGGCGAAGGAAGAGTGACCGCTTCCGAAATCATCGAGAGCGAATCGACAACCCAATTCGCCCAGGGTATTCATGAACCGAGTCGCATCTGTGAGGTTGGCGATAGCAGTTGTTTCATTGATTTCGAAACATATCTTTTCCGCCGGCACCGGGCTTACATCCAATATGTCACAAACGAAATTCAAGAATTTTGCATCGGTAAGCGATTGCGCGGATAAATTGATGGAGCAGGTGGCGATGCGCTCTAGAGCCTTGGGATTTTCAGCGAACCAAGCAAGCGCGTTGGTCACGACCCAACGGTCGATCTGCGTAGATAAATTGTAACGCTCGGCTGCGGGAAGAAAGGCCCCGGGCGGTACGGGTTCGCCGCTGTCATCGGGCAACCGCAGCAACAACTCGATGTGAACGCCGTCCCCGAATTTATCCTTCACCGGTACGATCGGCTGGTAGCTCAGCTCGAAGCTGTTCTTGTGCAAGGCGTCCTGGACGCGGATCACCCACTCCGCGTCGCCATGGCGCCTGACCAGATCGGTGTTGCTTCGGCGGTAAACATGAACCCGGTTGCGGCCCTTGTACTTGGCGGTGTAGCAGGCGCTGTCCGCCGCGTTCATCACCCCGGGGATGGTCTCGCTGTTTCGGTCTATCGATACGATTCCGATGCTGACGCCAACACCGAAGCTTTTTTGCGCCCAGACGAAACGGAAGTCCGCTACCTTTCTGCGCAACTTGTTCGCCACTCGTGTCGCCTGTTCCAGAGAGCAACGCTCCATGAGCACGCCGAACTCGTCTCCGCCCAGACGGGCGAGGGTGTCACGTTGGCGAACGTTCGACTGTAGCACGCCGGCAATCTGTCGCAGCAACTCGTCGCCGGCGATATGTCCGCAGGTGTCGTTGATCACCTTGAACTGATCGAGGTCGAGATAACACAACGCGTTCTCGGTGTTCTCGAGGCCCGCCGTATCCAACACACGTTCCAGGCGTTGCTCGAATTCGCGCCGGTTGACCAGGCCCGTGAGGGCATCGTAGCTGGCGCGATAGGACAATTCGTCGGCAAGAAGGTGCGCGTCGGTGATGTCCTGCATGACGCCCATGAGCTTTTGTACTTTCCCGTCGGGGCTGCGCAACGGGAGAAAGCTCGCGGAGAATACGCGCCGCTCTTTGTCGATGAAGGCGCCGAACTCAGCCTGAGTAGCTTCGCCTGCGCGCACACGATCCAGTAGCTCGGAGATGCGTTGCCGGTCGGCGGGGGCGACGATGTCGACGAAGGACAAACCGAATACGTGTGAACGATCGTCCTCACCGATCATGGCCCGGCCCGCCAGATTCAGAGTTTCCAGGTGCCCGCCGAGATTCATTTCCAGTATGCACACCGGTGAGTTCTCGACCAGAGCCCGATGTCTTTCCTCACTGTCACGGAGCGCTTCTTCCATGCGTTTGCGATCCGTGATGTCGACGATCATCTCGAAGATCCCGACGACCTTGTTCTTCTCATCGAGATGCGGCGTCAATATGCTGTCCACATAGCGAGACCCGCCATCCAGTGTCGCAATGAGCCGCTCGAATCGTACGGATTCACCTCTTAGCGCCCGCTCCACGTGACCGCGGATCGCTTCGAAGGGGCCTTCGCCCAATACTTCCCGGAGGTGGCGGCCATGGAGGTCGTCGCGGGTGGCGCCAAGCCACTTCTCGAAGGCTCGATTGGTCAACCTGACACGCCCTTCCCTGTCTACATAAGACACCATGGCGGGTGAGGCATCCACGAGCTGGCGCAGCATTCGGTCGTGGCCGCGTTGCATGCGCAGGCTGCGCTGCTTTGCTCTGAGTGCCGCGAATTTCGTTGCCCCAAGCAAGGACACGGATCCGAGCAGGGTCGTGGTGAACGCGCCCAGCCAGAAGGCTTTGAGCATTTCGTGATCGGTGAAGTTGGCGACGAGCAGAAAAATCGCCGCCACGCCGACGGCGAAACCGCCAACGGAGTTTAATACCAACGGCAACTTGAGCAGGGACTGGCGAATGCCGCTGCCGAAGTTCCTGAAAACCCGGTTCCCGATTCCAGGAAGCGGTTCCCCGTTGGCGCTCAGATCTTGCAGTGCCACGTTTGTCGACAGTTTCCCCGACCTGATCCTCACTCGTCACCGGCCGGTAGGTGGCCATCCGAGATGAGGAAATTGCACATGCCCGCGCGCCCTTGTAGTAGCGTAGCCTGTGACGTGAGTCTCTGGCTAGTGGATTCGGGTGGCAGCTCGAAGAAAATCCTCAGGGTTGCTGAAAGTTTACAATGAGTGCATCTAGCGGCGTTTTGTAACCGGTATAAGCTTTTGAAAACAGAACGGTAAATTACTTTTAGGCATTTTTCGATTATGTCCTGTCCGGAGTCACCTATTCGTTCATATGGCCCCTGGTGTCTGCACGATCGGATTCGATTGTGCGGCCATTGGAAGCGCTGGCATCGTCCGCTGGCAGGCTTGCTCTGCCCGGCGCAGGGTGCCGGAAACCGGATTCAGGAGGTGAGCTGATTGTGGCGCGCAACATGCAGGTGGACGGTGGACGTTTGTGGCAGAGCCTGGTGGAAATGGCAAAGATCGGTGAGACCGACAAGGGCGGTGTTTGCCGGTTGGCTTTGAGCGAGGTGGACAAGAACGGCCGCGATCTATTCGTGGGATGGTGCGAGGAGGCCGGGTTGACCGTGCGCGTGGACGAAATCGGTAACATTTTCGCGCGCCGCCCGGGTAGGTTCGACGATCGATTGGCCGTCGGCACCGGTAGTCATCTGGATAGCCAACCAACCGGTGGCAGGTTCGACGGTGTTTATGGAGTACTCGCGGGCCTCGAGGTCATACGGACTCTGAACGACCATGGAGTGGAGACCGATGCGCCGGTGGAGCTGGCCGTGTGGACCAACGAGGAGGGTGCGCGCTTCGATCCGGCGATGATGGGATCCGGGGTTTACGCCGGCGTCTTTGCCTTGGAAGCTACCTTGGAGCATCGGGACCGTGAAGGCGCCAGTGTGGAAGAAGCGCTGACGAGTATCGGCTACAAGGGATCGGAAATCATCGGTGGGCATCGCTTCGGTGCATTCTTCGAAGCCCACATCGAGCAGGGTCCGATACTCGAGAACGAGAAAAAGACCATCGGCATCGTCTCAGGCGTTCAGGGGATCCGCTGGTACGACGTCATCGTTACCGGCGATGAGGCGCACGCCGGGACCGACGCCCATGAGCACCCGGCGCGACGCCCTTGCGGTTGCCGCGTCGTTAATTCCGAGGATTTACGACCTGGCCCTGGACAGACCGCCATTCGGGCGCGCCACGGTGGGCGATTTCCACAGCGAGCCGGCGTCGCGCAACACCGTGCCGGGGGTCGCGCGCTTCAGTGTGGATCTTCGCCACCCCGATGAGGGGCAACTCGCCCGCATGGACGCCGGATTAAAAGCCGTGGCCGCAAGCGTCGTCGAAGAACGGGGATTGGCGTGCACGGTTGACGATGTCTGGTACTCGCCACCCGTCGTTTTCGATCCCCTATGCGTGGCCGCAGTAGGCAAGGGTGCCGAGCTGATGGGTTATTCGGCGATGGAGATCGTGAGCGGTGCCGGCCACGATGCGGTTTACGTCTCCCGGACCGCTCCCACCGGCATGATCTTCATCCCCTGCAAGGACGGCGTCAGTCACAACGAGATCGAAAGCGCGACACCGGAGGACGTAGAGGCCGGCGCCAATGTGCTGCTGCACGCGATGCTCGAGTGCGCCCAGGGCGCCGAAGTGCCGTAGGTTGGGCTGAGAGTCTGTGAATCAATCACCCGCCTACTGCGACGGTCCCTGAACGCGCCCTGCGGCGTTGCGGGGACCCCCAAAATCGCTTACGTAGCCCGGCTACGCGCGCGATTTTGTGCACCCCCGCGCCTTGCAGGGCACGCCCAGGAACCGTCTCGCTACGGCGGGCGATTAATTCACAGACTCTGAGCAAAGCGAAGCCCAACACTCGCTTGAATCTCAGTTGAGAAAAGGCACCGACATGCCCTTTTCGACGGCAGGGCGCTCACCGATGGTGTCGAACCAGCGTTTCACGTCCGCGTAGTCATTCAAATCCACCTGGTGACGGGGAAAGCGCGCCACCCACGGATAGGTCGCGATGTCCGCGATGCTGTAATTCTCACCCGCCAGGTAGGTGACTTCTCCCAATCGTTTGTTCATCACCTTATAGAGTCGATTGGTCTCATCGCGGTAGCGCTTCTTCCCGTAAGGAACGTCTTCTTTCGGTTTGAACAGGAAATGGTGCGCTTGACCGAACATGGGTCCTACGCCGCCCATCTGCCACATCAACCATTCCAGCGTGCGAACGCGGGCCAAGCCGCTACCCGCCAACAGATCGCTTCCGGTCTTCTCGGCCAGATAGATGAGAATCGCACCGGACTCGAACAACCCCATGGGTTCACCATCGGGACCGTCCGGGTCGATGATGGCGGGAATGCGGTTGTTCGGCGCGATCGCCAGAAAATGATCTTGAAACTGCTCGCCCTTCGAGATGTCGATGGGATGGACGTTGTATTCGAGCCCGAGCTCCTCGAGCATGATGGACACCTTGCGGCCGTTGGGCGTGGCCCATGTATAGAGTTCGATTGCGCTCAAGCGATTCTCCCCATGCGTTTGTCTGTCGGTGTTGGACGCGTATGATACTTCCCGTCAGTCTGCTTTTGAATCCGATTGGCATTCCGAGGGAGTCGCTCGGGTCCGGCCCACGCTCGGGTCGAGGCGCAGTGCGATGCGCCACTGCTGGCATGCCTCCCCGGGTCGCCCCAGTCGTGTGAGCGCCGTGGAGAGATTCGCGTGGGCATTGGCGTATCCGGGCGTCAAGCGCACTGCCTGACTCAAGCGTACCGCCGCCTCGTAGGCGAGCCCCTGGCTGAGCAGCGCTACGCCGGAATTGTTGTACGCCTGAGCGTATCGAGGGTTCAAGCCGATGGCGGCGGCGAAGTGCGCTTGTGCTTCATCGAAGCGCCCGGCCCGGGCGTGCAGGATCCCGAGGTTGTTGTGGGGCTCGGCATAGTCCGGTTTGATCTCGATTGCCAGGCCGAACTGCCGGGCGGCCTGCTGGTCTTTACCCCGCTCGGTGAGCACGCGTCCCAGATTGTTTCGTGCGCGATGACTGGTGGGATTTTTCGATACGGTGTCTGCCCAGAGCACGCCCCCGATCTTGCCAGACCATGTTGCGCACGATGGACGCCGCCACCAGCATCAGGACGAGAGTTCCAGCCAGCGTCGACACTGCGCCACGGTAGGGCACGGGCGTCAGGGAGAACAAATAGGCGACCGCCAGGGCAAATGCGAACATGGGCAGATACAATCGGTGCTCGAATGCGAGCTCGAGTCCGACGAACGACGATTCGATGGAAAGCGTGACCAGGAACCATAAGATGCAGAGCGACAGAATCCGATGTCGACGTGCCAGGCGCAGGGCGGCGATCAGCAACGCAAGCAGAATTGCCGCGGCCGCCAGGGTCGTTATTGGATCGATGAGCGAGTGCGAGATGGTGAAAGTGTGTTCCAGGCTCAATCGCCCGGGGTAGGGGAACAGCATCAGACTCAGGTAGAAGACCAGTACGCGGAGCTCCGTCAGCACACGTTCGCCGGGAGTGAAATCACGATCCGCATACTGTCCGGCAATGGTTGCGCCCGGTTCGAGCCCCAGGTAGAAAAGCACCACGGCGGCACTTGCAGCAAGGGCGATCAATAGATATCCACGGCTTATTCCCGGCCACGCCTTTCCCGGGTTTCGGAAAAAGAAATATTCGACCAGGACGATGACGACCGGCAAGGTGGCGGCAATTTCCTTGCTGCCCAGAGCGAGCAACCACGAGGCAAGCGCTGCAAACCAGTAAGCACTCCGCCCGAAACGGTCTTTCCGTTGACGGCCAAGCAGATAGAACAGCAAAGACATCAAGTAGAACATCGTTGCCATGCTCGTCATTCTTTGCACGACGTACGTTACAGTCTGGGTCTGAACGGGATGCGCGATGAAAATTGCCGCCGCAAAAAGGGCCGCCAGGCGCAAGCGTCGATCCGAGGCCGGCTCTCCATGGGAAAGGGTTCGATTTTTCTTCAGCAAAATCAAAGCGAGAAAATACACCAGCACGCCGTTCGTGATGTGAATGAGGATATTCACCAGGTGATATCCCTTGACGTCGTAGCCACCGGCAAGGTAATTGAGAGCGAAACTGATGTTGGAGACGGGACGCCGGCTCGAGGGACTTTCGAATCCGGCGGCGCGAAGTTTTTCGATATCGAACGCCGTCAGTCGGATCGATGGATTGTCGCGAATATTGGGATAGTCATCGAACACGAAGGGGACGGGGAAGCTGTTCAGGTAGATTACGAAGCCGAGGACGTAGAGAACGATGACGGCGAGCAGGTGAATCTCGTAGGGTTTTCCAGCGAGTTTCAGGGCTCTCAAGAAGTTACTCCAAAAGCGTTACGCGGTATCCGACCCGGGGGAAATGCACAACGATTTCCCCGACTTCCGGGGCCGAGCGGGAAATCGCGATTGTGTCCATGCTGACAGCCACTACGCGTCCTTCGACGGATGGATCGCCGCCATCCACATCGGGAACCACGGCGACCCTCTGCCCCGGCGCCAACCCTTGCGGATCGCCGGCGTCGGCATGCTCGGTGCACGCGCTTGTCGCCTCACGGGCTATTTTCAAGGCCTGCTTCGCGTCCAGGTCCTCGGGGTGGCCATGCCCGATGGCGGCTACGCGCTGTTCCCAGGCCAACAGATTCGGGAACTGCTCGAGCAGCGCCGGCCCACCCGCGTAGCGGCCGCGGAAGAACCACACGACGTGATAACACAGCGCATCGGGTAGCCCCGGTTCTGAACCCAGCATGAAATTCCGATCGCCAGAAAGGCGCTCTTCGATCCAGCCGAGTTGCGCACGGATCTGCGCGAGGGTGTGGGGGAGCATACTCTTCTGCGCTTGCCAGTCGAAGTTCGGGCCGAAGTAGAGACGGCCGCGGTCGCTGGCAAACTCCTCGGGAAGTTCATCTGCCTGGGCGCCCATTACGGCACCGATGATCGAGGTGAACAGGGGGCCGTCGGTCCAGCGGCTGACGGCCCAGGGCAAGCCGGCGGCGTTATTGGGAAACAGCGTCGGTTGCGGGCAGCGCCTTTCCAGCTCGCGGATGATGCACTGGCTGTCACAATAGATGTCCGCGCCTACCTGTAGAACGGGTGTGCGCCGGTAGCCGCCGGTGAGCGGCATCAAGTCGGGCTTCGGCGGCAGGCGGGGAATCTGCACCGAGCGCCACGGCACATTCTTCATGCCGAGTACGACGCGCACTTTTTCGGCCACCGGTGACTGTGGATAATGATGCAGGATGATGTCGGTCACGTTTGCGTGCTCCTTGTCCGATCAAGCCGGCTCCAATCTTGCCAGGACGCCATCGTCGTGATCGGTAAGCACATAAATATAGCCGTCCGGCCCGGTGCGCACGTCACGAATGCGGCCCGAGCACGTCTTCCAGCATGCGTTCTTCATGAACGATTTCCTTGTCGCGCATTTCGAGACGCACCAGAAGCCGGTACTTGAGGGCGCCCACGAACAGGTTGCCGCGCCAGGCGGGAAACTTGTCGCCGGTGTACAGGGTCATTCCCGATGGCGCGATGGACGGCGTCCAGTAGTGCAGCGGCTGCTCCATGCCCTGCTTGTGGGTTCCTTCACCGATCTTCGTGCCCAAGACGTAATTGCGCCCGTAGGTAATCACCGGCCAGCCATAGTTGCGTCCCGATACGAGAATATTGACCTCGTCGCCGCCCTGAGGTCCCGTGCTCGTGGGCCCATATGCGGCCCGAGCCCGGGTCCAACGCGATCCCCTGCACGTTGCGATTGCCGTAGGTGTAGATTTCCGGCCTGGCACCCGCTGTCGTCACAAAGGGATTGTCGGCGGGCACGCTGCCGTCGTCGTTGATGCGGATCACCGAGCCCGCGTGGTCACCGATGTCCTGGGCGCGCGGCCGGTCACCGCGCTCGCCGAGCGTAATCAACAGGCGGCCGTTCGCGTCGAACAGCAATCGGGATCCGAAGTGTCGTCCGCCGCGGGATTTGGGCAGCGCCCGGAAAATGACTTCCACTTCCTCCAGGGCGTCGCCGGCGAGACGCCCGCGCGCTACCTCGGTTCCCACGCCGTCCTCATCGGCGCCGGTGAAGGAGAGATACACGAGCCCATTGGAAGCGAATTCGGGATGCAGGGTGACGTCCAACAGTCCGCCCTGGCCGACGGCGGCGATGGCCGGCAGTCCTCCAACGGTTCTCCGCTGCAGTGTCGCGCCGTCCACGCGCAGCAGGCGCCCGGGGCGTTCCGTGACAAGAAAGTCGCCGTCGGGTAGAAACGCGAGGCCCCACGGATGGTCGAGTCCGCGAACCAGGGTGACGATCCGGAAACGTTGCCGCTCGCTGTCGAACACACCGTTCCCGGCAGCCCCAGCGTCGGCCGCCGCACCCATGAGCACGGCAAGGGCGGCGCCGGCGGCGATGACGCGGCGTCCCAGCACCGAAGGCGTCGTTATCGCGGCGACCGCCATCGTGATAGCCATCATGAGCGCAGGTAAGAGGCGCCGTTGACGTCGATGATGCAGCCGGTCATAAAATCCGGAGCTTCGGTGCCCAGGAATACCAGTGTGCGCGCGATCTCCTCGGGTTGGGCGACGCGGTTCAGAGGACTCTGAGCGCGGATGCCGTCGCCATCCGGTCCCGCCAGGCGGGTGGCCGCCAGGTCCGTCTGCACGAAACCGGGAGCGACGGTGTAGACGAATACGCCGTGGGGCGCGAGTGCCTGGGCCAGGGATTGACCCAGGGCGTTGAGGCCGGCCTTGCTGGCGCCGTAGGCGGGTTGCTTCGGCTCGCCTCTGAAGGCGCCCCGTGAGGACACGTTGACGATGCGCCCGCCGCCGTTGGCGATCATGTATTTGGCCGCACAGAAGCTCAGATTGGCGGGACCCAGGAGATTGGTGGCCAGGATGCGTTGCCAGGCTGCCTGCCATTGGGCGTATTCGATCTCGGCGACTTCGTGGTGTTCTCCCACGCCTGCGTTGTTCACCAGCACATCCAGTCCGCCTAAGCGGTCCGTGACCTCGTCGATCAGGGACGCGACGGCCTGCGGGTCGCACACATCCGCCGCCAGGCTGCAGTGCCCGTCGCCTGCAAGGCTCGCCAGGGTTTCCGCGGCTGCCTCGGCGTCCTGCCGGTAGTGAACGGCCACCCGGTTGCCGGCGGCGGCAAAAAGCCGTGCCGCGGCACGGCCGATGCCTCGGGATGCGCCCGTGACCAGCACGACTTTGCCGTTTGCGCTCATGCCTTCTCCATGGGTATCTGTTACAGGCAGCGGCTGATGACCAGGCGCTGGACGTCGCTGGTGCCTTCGTAGATCTGGCACACGCGCACGTCGCGGTAGATTCGCTCGACGGGGAAGTCCGCCAGATATCCATAACCTCCGTGGATCTGGATCGCGTCGGAGCACACTGTTTCGGCCATCTCGGAAGCGAACAGCTTGGCCATGGATGCTTCCTTGATGCACGATGCGCCCGCGTCCTTGAGTTCGGCCGCCCTTTGCACCAGTCCGCGGGCAGCGTCGATGCGGGTCGCCATGTCGGCGAGCCGGAATGCCACCGCCTGGTGCTGCATGATGGGCCTGCCGAAGGCCTCCCGCTCCCGGGCATAGGCGAGCGCGGCCTCGTAGGCAGCACGCGCCATGCCGATGGCCTGGGAGGCGATGCCGATACGTCCGGATTCGAGATTCGCCAGCGCGATTTTGTAGCCCTGGCCCTCATCGCCGAGCATCAGATCCGGAGTCACTTCCACGTCTTCCAGCACTATCTGACAGGTATCGGAGCTGCGCTGGCCAAGCTTCTTCTCGATACTCGCCACGCGATAACCGTGCGACTCGGTGGGCACCAGGAAGGCGCTGATGCCGTGTTTGCCCGCTTGCGCGTCGGTGACCGCGAACACCATGGCCACACCGGCGACGGAGCCCGAGGTGACAAACTGCTTGGTGCCGTTGAGCACGAACTTGTTGCCGCTGCGTTCGGCCCGGGTGCGCAGATTCGACGCATCCGAACCGGCTTGCGGTTCGGTGAGACAGAACGCGCCCAGCATTTTCCCCTGGGCCAGGGGCTTCAAAAAACGTTCTTTCTGGGATTCGGAACCGAAGCTTTGAATGGCCGCGCACACCGGCGTGTTGTTGACGTTCATGATGGTGGACACGCCGCCGTCTCCGGCCGCGATTTCCTCCACCGCCAGCACGTAGGAGACGAAGTCCGTACCGGCTCCTCCCCATTGCTCCGGCACCGTCATGCCGAGCAGCCCCAGGCGTCCCATTTCCGCGATCACCTCGCCGGGGACACTGGCTTCCCGGTCCCAGCGGGCCGCATTGGGCGCCAGGCGCGTAGCGGCAAAGTCCCGCGCCATGTCGCGCACCATGCGTTGCTCGTCGGTGAACATCACTGCCTGGGTTTCGGGCCGCTACCGGAATCGTTATCAGCGCCCGCTAGTGTGGCAGCGAGGAGATAGGCGCGCCAGCCCCCTGGGCGACCGGGAGCGGGGGAAAGACGGGGCGGACCATGGTGGCCCGCCCCGGGAGGCGGATACTCTAGCTAGAATGCGACCCGGCGGGCTTCCTCCGCCGGCAGCAGTTGTCGCAGGACCTCCACGCCGGCGCGCATCTCGGCTTCCGGCACGCCGGCGTAGCCGAGCAGTAGCCCGGGCTGCGGACACTCCCGCAGGTAGTAGGTGGACAGTGCCGAGAGGTTGATGCCGGCTTCCTCGGCGCGGCGCGCGAGATCCCTGTCGTCCACCGACTGGGGCAGATAGGCGGTCAGTTGCATGCCGGCGTTCACCGGGCCGAGCTCCAGCACGTGACCCAGTTGCTCGTTCAACAATGTGCTGAAAGCCATGAGCCGATCCGCATACAGAGCACGCATGCGCCGCAGGTGCGACGCGTAGTGCCCTTCGGCGATGAAGTCGGCGGCTGCTGCCTGTATCGCCAGCGGCGCATCGTGGCCGGTGTGGCGGAGCGCGCGGCGGAATACCGAAATCAGACCCCGGGGCACCACCAGGTAGGCGAGTCGCAGAGCCGGGAACATGGTTTTGGAGAACGTGCCCACGTAGATGACGCGTTCCGCCGTATCCAGACCCTGTAAGGCGGACAATGGCCGGCCGCGGTAGCGGTACTCGCTGTCATAATCATCCTCGATGATCCACGCGTTTGCGCGCTGGGCCCACTCCAGCAAACGCAGGCGACGTTCCAGACTCATGGTGGTCCCCAGGGGGAACTGGTAGGAGGGCGTCACATAGGCGAGCCGGGCGCGGGGCGCGGCGCGTTCACCGGCGGATACATCCAGACCATCGTCGTCCACCGGTACCGGGTGCAGGCGCGCGCCTGCGCCCAGCAATGCGGCTCGAGCACCGGGGTAGCCCGGTTCCTCCATCCAGGCGGTATCGCCTGGATCCAGCAGCATGCGTGTTACCAGGTCGAGGCCCGACTGGGCGCCGCCGACGACGATTACCTGATCCGGCGAGCAAACGACGCCGCGCGCCGTGCCCAGATAGTCGGAGATGGCGTTCCTCAATGCCGGGTGTCCGCCGTTTTGATCGTAGCCCAGCAGTTCCGGCGCGGGCTTACGGCTGTGGCGCACCAACAATCGCGACCAGGTGCTGAAGGGGAATTCGTCGAAGGCCGGGAGCCCCGGTTGGAAGGCGCGTAGGCCCGGGTCCCCATGGTTGCGGACGGTTCCCGCCAGGGCTCTGCCGCGGGTCGACAGCGACAGCTCCGTGGGTCCCACCGTGGCGTCGGCGCTGGGGGCGGCGGCAATGTTCAAAAGCATGTCCGGGGCAATAGGCGTCACCGTCGTGCCCGGAGCCCACCCGTGCCTGCAGATAGCCTTCGGCCACCAGCTGCTCGAAGGCCGCCATGACGGTATTGCGCGCAACGCCCAGGTCCGACGCCATGACCCGTGTGGACGGCAGGCGTGTGCCGGGACGCAGGCGGCCCGCGAGTATGGCCTGGCGCAGGCTGTCGAAGAGCTGACGATGAAGCGGTAGTGCCCCTGCGCGATCGAGGGACACGGTACCCAGTAGTACGGCTGGTGTTGACATGGCTATGAGGTCCTCTGATTTGTCCGACCCATGTCCCTGGAGCCACGCGCAGGCTGCAGGCAGGGGCGGACGATTCTGGAAGCATCGATGAGGTAGGGGCGGAGTGAACGGAATCGAGGGCAAGGGCTGCCACCGAATCTATGACCCGCGAACCACCCACTCCGACCCCTGAAACTTTGGATACGAATCTCGTCCTCCTCGACCCGCCCGATGGTTATCCGGCAGGCGCCCGACGTCGTTGCGCCGGTTTGCGTCAGTGCTAAGCAATGGCCGTGCCAGCATTGTTCAAGTTCAGTAAAAACAGTGCCTTGAGGAAATGGTTGTGTTCGGGAGCGGCTCCGGCAGACCTGAATGGGCCGGTTTGCGGTGGGTGTGTTGGCTGGCGGCGACGGATTCGCCCCAAATTGGCCCTATCCCGACCCCGGGGGCGTCGCGAATTACCGACACAATGGGGCCGATTATGCCAAGTTACTGATCGAGCGAGTGATCCATTGTCGCGAAAAAGCGACAGATTTCCGGCGGGGTGCTGTCGGTGGTGCCGACGCCCGGATTCAGGCTTTGAAGTCCGCGGCGTCCAGTCGGTGCTTCGACAGCAAGCGATAGAAGTCCGTGCGGTTGCGTTTCGCCATGCGCGCCGCCTTGCTGACATTGCCCTGGCTCAGCCGCATGAGCTCGATGAGATAGCTTCGCGTGAACTCCTCGCGGGCCTCGGCGAAAGGCCGCATGGCCGCCGACTGATCCCCCAGGGCTCGCTTGACCTGGCGCACGCTGATGACGGGCGATGCCGACAGCGCCGCGGTTTTCTCCACCAGGTTGAACAGCTGGCGGACGTTGCCGGGCCATTCGGCTGCCATGAGCAACTCGACGGCGCCGGGAGAAAAGCGCTTGGTTGTGCCGGCATCGCTTGCCAGCTTTTCCAGCTTGTGGGCTACCAGCACCGGAATATCCTCGCGGCGCTGGGCCAAGGTCGGCATCTGCAGCTCGAGAACGTTCAATCGATAGTAGAGATCCTCCCGGAACAAGCCGTTGCTCATGGCCAAGTCCAAATCGTGATTGGTCGCCGAGATGATGCGCGTATCGATGGGCAGCGCCGTGTTGCTGCCCAACGGACGAACCTGGCGCTCCTGTAGAACGCGCAGTAGCTTCGCCTGCAGGTTCAGCGGCATGTCGCCGATCTCGTCCAGAAACAGGGTGCCGCCGGTGGCATGCTCGAATAATCCGGTGCGCTCGCGCAGGGCCCCGGTAAACGCGCCCTTGGCGTGACCGAACAGCTCCGATTCAAGAAGCGTATCGGGAATCGCGGCGCAGTTGACCGCCACGAATTCCCCGGAGCGTTCGCTGGCGCTGTGGATGGCCCTTGCCAGGAGCTCCTTGCCGGTGCCGCTGGCGCCCGAGATGAGGACGCTGGAGTCGGTTTTGGCCAGTCGTCGGGCCTGATTCAGGAGCTCTTCCATGCTGGCGCTGCGGCAGATGATGCCCGCCCGCCAGCTGCGGTCGGCCTTGCGTGCGCCATTGAGTTGCAGAGCGCGCTGAACGTGCTCGAGAAGGCTTGTCTTGTCGACAGGTTTGGTGAGAAAAGCGATGGCGCCTTCCTGGGTTGCGCTGACTGCGTCGGGGATCGTCCCATGCGCGGTGAGAATCAGCACCGGTAAGCCTGTGCATCGGCGATTGAGCTCGTCGAGAAGCTGCATTCCGTCCATGCGGTCCATACGCAGATCCGTGATCACCAGATCCGGTCGTTGGGTTTCCACTGCTTCCAGCGCGACCTCACCACTCTGCACGGCGCGCACGTCGTAGCCGGCAGCGTTGAGGCGAATGCTCAGCAACCGCAGCAATCCGGGATCGTCATCGACCAGAAGAATGTCTCCGCTTGTAGCAGGCATTATGGAAATGTCTCCTTTCCTGTCGGTCCGATGTTTTGTTCGATGTTCATCACAGCCTCGAGCTTGGCGTTGGCTTCGGCGAGTGCGGCGTCGATGCGACGCATGCGTGTTTGCGCCTCGGTGCGATCCCGTTGCGCAGTCTGGCTTAATTGGTGAGCCCTGGCGAGTTGCGAGCGCAGGGACTGCAGCTCGTCATACAAAACCAGGCGCGTGTCGATCTCGGTCAACTGCAGCTGCGCGAATTTACGAACCAGGGGTGGTGTCGATGCCGGGTCGTGCACGGTTTCATCCAGCAATTCCCGTGAATCGGCCAGCATATTCCGGGTGACTCTTGCCTCTGTCGACTTGCCATCTGCCCGACTCATGACCAGCGCAACGCGCAGGCGCCGTTCCCGTGTGGGATCTTCCTGATAGGCATTCAGCGTGTACTCGAAGATTGTGTGCCAGCCCTGTTCGTCGGTGTTGTCGAGCACATCCATGAAACTCAGGTAAGTAGCTACTTCGCGTCGTCCCTGTTCGGATCCGGCGTTGCCGATGACGTCGGTGCCGGGTTGCTCGGGCGTTTGAGAGACGTCGCCGGATTGCTGAAACATCGTGTCGCAACCGGTTGCCGTCAGCAGCATCACGAGCAGCGATACGCCGGCCCAGGGGGGGCTCATCGCTGACCAGCGACGACTAAGCAGCTTGGGGCTCATAGGTCACCGGCAATGTGATTCGAAAATGCGCGCCTCCGGTCGGTCGAACGCGTACGCCAACTTTTCCTCCGTGGGCTTCCACACACTCGTGCACTACCGAAAGCCCTATGCCGGTACCGCGTACATGCCGACCCGGCGGCACCCGGCCCTGAAAAAATGGTTCGAAAATGCGTTCGCGCTCATCACTCGGGATGCCGGGTCCCTCGTCCATGATATCGACCATCACGCGTTCCGCTTTGCGTGACATGCGAATGGCGATTCTGCCGCCCACCGGGGAGTATTTGACGGCGTTGGACACCAGGTTGTCGATGGCCATTCGTACTTTTTCCCGATCGGCGAGCAGGGTCACCTGCTTCAGACTCTTTCGTACTTTGAGCTTCTTGGTAACGACTTCCATCTGGTGATTGTCGACCACCGTATCGATCACGGTCGCAAGTTCGAATTCGCCTACCGTCAATTGCCCCTTGCTTTGTTGCCAGGCGCTGAAGCTGAGCAGGTTCTCGATGCGCTGCTCGAGCTCCAGCCCGCTCTCGCGGAGGATCTCGACGACCTCGGTTTGTGTCTCGCTCAACTCGCCGACGGTGCCGTCGCATAGCAGCTCGGTCCCTTCGCGAATGCTGGCAAGCGGCGTTTTCAACTCGTGGGACATTTGTCGCAGGAAGACGTTTTTCTCCTGCTCGAGTTCAACCAGCCGGCGCCGCAACCAATCGAGCTGCTCGCCCAGCGCGGTCAGCTCCGCCGGGCCGCTGACGGATACCGGGCTCGAGTACGAGCCCTCGCCGAGGAGATGAATCGCACGTCCCAATTGCCGCACGGGTCGCGCGATCAAGACGGTGAACAGGATCGCCAACAGCACGGTGACAGGAACCAGCGTGGCGGACTGCCAGAACAGCGAGCGGCGCGCATCGGTGGCGGTACGCCGCAGAGACTCCACCTGCTGGTCGATGGAGCGAATATTCTCGGTGGCGATGGCCTGCACCATGTCGCTGACCCGTGCGAATCCGCCGATGTCGATAGGGGCGTCATCGGACCCCGGCACGTAGCCGGCAACGCTGTCGCGCAGCGCGACGGTCGCCCCGCGCATGGCGGACAGCCGTTCGCCCATGGCGCCTTCGCTGTCCAGTACCTCCAATGTGCCCAGGGCCGCCAGAAATCCGTTATTTTTTTCCTCGTAAAGCTGCAGAAGAGGTGCGTCGGCGAGAATCTCGTACTGGCGGGCGTAGCGTTCCATGTCCGTGAGCAGCTTGGCCAGCTGCTTGCTCTCGCGGGTAACCTGTACCGCGTGCAGCACCAGAGCCTCGCTCTGCACGGCGAGTTGCTCCACGTGATTGGCGCCCCGGTAGACGGCCCAGATGAGGGGCAGCGCCACCAGCGTGAAGCCTGCGAGAATGAGTCCAAGAACCGATCTGGGACGGGGTAGTGTCATGACTCCCCTCGAGGTCGTGTACTTATCCGATATACGGCAATGGCTAGCATGGGTGGCTTCGCTCCGGGGCACGCCACGGCTTTCGCGCACCAACACCCGGAAAGTCCCGCAGCTACGGGCTCCCGCCACCAACCCCGGGGCCAGCAACCCCGGTTCCGTAGCGGTCATGCCGGTCAGGTCAAGCCATTAGCATTAGGCGCAATCTTTCCCGAGTCAAGCACCCACCCCCCAACTCTGGACACCCACAACCCGAGTTCTGGGTAACCCCAGTTCTGGACACCCACAAACCCACCCACGACACGGGTTAGTGGCGCCAATCACGATTATCCCCATTTGTGCTGACGCCGTGGTGGCGCTGGTTCGGGGTTTACGGGGTTGCTAAGAAGGGGTTCGGCGAATCGGGCCTGTCGCTGTCGGCGGACTCGGCCTGGTATTTCGATGAAACAGCGCTCGAGCCGTCAGGTCACACTACCCGCTCGTGCCACTGTGCGTGCCATGCCGATACCGCGCATCCACTTGAGCCCGGTAGAGTGAGCGCGCGCGAGCAGGGCCTCGGTGCATCCGATGGCCCGCCAGTAGTGGCTCTCGGTGGCGGGTACCTGGATGAGCCACTGGCGCGGGCGCAGACGCAGGCGCGCGAGGATGGCTGGTGCCGCAGTGGGGACGGCGCCCTTTTTCCCGGGGTGCAGGGTGCGCCCCGTCCAATCTACGAGCGCCAGGTATTGTTCGGTGGTCGCCGTCAGCAACTGCGAGCAGATACTAGAGGCCAGCGGGAGCATGGGCTGGTGGGGTGCGCGCGCCCGCCGGCGAACAGATGTGTGCAGACCCGCCTCGGGGGTGTTGACGAGTCCGGCGCGCACCGGATTGAGGTCCACATACACCATGCAGGCGAGCACCGCGGCGTCGTCGAGCAGCGCCTGGCAGGCGAAGCGCCCCTCCCAGAAGCGCCCGGTGCAGTCGTCCTCACGGTTCGCGCGCCGGGCGATGGGTTCGTTGAGATAGCGCATGAACCAGCTCAGGTTGCCAAGGCGCTGGCGCAGCAGCACCAAGCGCTTGGGCTGGGCGAGGAGTGCGGCCAACCGGGATTCCTGCGAAGCCTCGGTCACCTTCGCACTTGCGGACAGTGCCAACCAGCGCCGTGCCGTCTCCTCGTCGGACCAATCGCGGGTGGTCATAGGATCGGTCTCTAGGACGACGTGATAGTGATTGCTCATGACCGCATAGGCGTGTATGGCGACCGCGAAGCTTTTGGCAAGGGCGAAAATGCGGTCTTCTACCCACTGCTTGCGGTGGTTGAAGGAGCGACCCGTGAGCGGGTCTTCCCCACACAGGAATGCGCGGCGCACGCAGCGCGATACGCAGTGGTATACCCCGGGGGTGTCGGGAGAGACGTAAAGGCGGCGTGGATAACCCATGGATGGAGCCTGGCACCGGCAGCTGCGCCTCGATAGGGACGAGTTCCGCGGGCGTTGTAGGCCCGCGTCGCCTTTGGATAATCCTTGGGTGTCTAGAACTTTTTCCCAGTCTGGTCTGTGGGTGTCCAGAACTTTTGTGGGTGTCCAGAACTTTGTCCAGAACTTTGTCCAGGGTTTTATGGGTGTCCAGGGTTTTTGTTAGTTTGATTGGCTGGCTACGGCGCAGGGTATTCCGGTGCCGCCGTGGCCGCAGTATCCGCCGGGATTTTTGGCCAGGTATTGCTGGTGATAGTCCTCGGCGTAGTAAAACTCCGGGGCCGCCAGGATCTCCGTGCTGATAGCGCCGTAGCCGGCCGCGGAGAGGACCTTCTGATAGTCATCCCGGGATGCGTCGGCGGCCCGTTGCTGGGTGTCGCCATAGGTATAGATGCCCGATCGGTACTGGGCGCCCACGTCATTTCCCTGGCGCATACCCTGGGTGGGATCGTGTCCTTCCCAGAAGAGCGTCAGCAGGCGTGCATAGGAAATCTTGGCCGGGTCGAATACCACCAGCACCACCTCGTTGTGGCCCGTTTGCCCGCTGCACACTTCCTGGTAGGTGGGATTGGCCGTGCGGCCGCCGATATAGCCCACGGCGGTGGTGTAGACACCGGCCTGCTCCCAGAAATACTGCTCGGCTCCCCAGAAACACCCGAGCCCGAACACCGCCTGCTGCATGTTCTCTGGAAACGGCGGCTTCAGGGGCTGACCGTTGACGTAGTGCCCGCCGGGCACCGGCATGGGGGGAGCGCGCCCGGGCCCGGCGTTTGCGGCTGAGGGGAAAGCGGGCTTTTTCTGCCACGAGAACATGATCCGCTCCCCGGGGTATTCTCCCCCGCATCTGATCCGAAAGATCGGTTTTGAGACCTGCAATGAATCATCTCGCTTGTTGTATTGCAAGGCTCGCAAGAGCGTGGGGGTAGAGCATGGGTGCCGCATCTATCGCCATACGACCGGCCGGGCCCGCCGATGCACAGGCGATCTGCGGCATCTACAACGAGGGCATCGAAGATCGCGTCGCCACCCTGGAAACGCGTTTACGTACCGCCGACGAGCAGCGCGCGTGGCTGGAATCCAGAGACCAACGTCATCCGGTGCTGGTTGCCGAACGTGAAGGCAAGGTAGTCGGCTGGGGCAGCTTGAACGTCTTCAACCCGCGGCCCGCGTATGACCATGTCACCGAGTTTTCGGTCTACGTGGCGCGTCGCGCGCGCGGTATCGGCACCGGCCACCGTCTGCTCGCGAGCCTGATCGCGGCGGCCCGTGAAATCGGCTACCACAAGATGGTTCTTGCCGCCTTCGACTGGAACCAGCCGGGGATCGCGCTCTACCGGGGCGCGGGATTTCGTCAGGTGGGCGTCTACCGGGAGCAAGGCTGGCTCGACGGGCGCTGGGTGGACACCGTCATCATGGAGAAGCTTCTTTAGCGGGCGCGGTCGGCTCAACTCCGGTACTTGTTGCGGGGCGTGCGCAATATCAGCTTGATGCGATTGGAGGCAACCATCCCGAGTTTCTTGCGCACCCGGGGGATGACATATTCCGGCGGGAAGCCGCGTTTGTTCAGATCCACCATGATCTCTTTGATGATCCCGTCGGTCCTGCCGCGATCCAGTGCAAGATAGAGCATGTCGAACTGGGTTTGAGACCAGAGCGTTTTCGGTTGCGTGTCTTCATCGCGCATACTGCTTGCCTGCTGCGAGGTTGTTCGTCACGGGCTGACGACGGGGCCGGGCCGACAGGTGGCTATCGACCGGATTGCGGGACAACTTTAGACGGAATGTTGGGGGTGGCTTCGCGACACCCGAATCAAAGGGCTAGATTCCGAAGGAGGAACCGCAACCGCAGGTGGTGGTGGCATTGGGATTGTTGATGATGAAACGCGCACCCTGCAGGTCTTCCAGGTAGTCGATCTCGGCGCCCATGAGGTATTGGAAGCTCATGGGATCCACCAGCAGTTTGACGCCGCCGGTCTCGACAACCATGTCGTCCTGATTTTCCGCGTTTTCCAGGGCGAACCCGTATTGGAATCCGGAACAGCCGCCGCCCTGGATGTAAACACGCAGCATGGAGCCGGACGCGTCCTGGCGCGAGCTCAGCTGCATCACCTTATCGGCTGCGTGCTGCGTGAAAACAAGGGCCTGGGGGGCGAGTGTGTCGTGTTCAGTGTTCATTCCGATCTCGTTCTATCCAGTGTATTCCATTCGACCGGAAACAGGACTCTTCCGGCAGTGGTGGTCGACGCAGATTCTGCCCAGCTCCTGCTCGGCAAGTGTTTCGTCCTGCAGCCGGCAGCGGTGGCCGCAACGCCCGTCACCGCCGTCCACGGCGCACAGGTGCTCACAGGTGGTGCACACGCCGAAGGGACCGCCGCGCGCGCTTTTCCAGGACCTGCTCCAGCATGGCCCGTAGTCCCCGGGCCAGCGCCGAGCACTGCTCCGGGGGCAGGGCACCGGCGGCGCTCACGAACTCGGTAAAAGGATCCGAGCCCAGTTCGCGTTGCGCCCGTTCCGTGAGGTCCAGGCGAAAGCTGCGCTGATCGTGCATCGCCGGCAGTCGCCGCAGATAGCCCTTCTTCACCAGCACCCGGATGGTCTGGGAGGCCGTCCCGCGGGTCGTGCCGTGGTACTCGGCGAAGGCGCTGACGGTGCGCGAAAAGCGGTTGGCGCGTTCGAAATAGCGCAGCGCCGACCATTGGGCGGGGTTCAGGCCGGCACCGAATGCGTCCGAGCAGACGCAATGGCCAAGCTGTTCCACCAGCTCGGCCACCGCCCGTTGCGGCGAAGAGGATTGCTCCAGCATGCAAATATGGTAGCGAGTCGAAACTAACTTTTCAACCACGGGAACGGGGATCCCCGGGCCCCAGGGGCAATGTGTGACCAATGTGTGACCTAATGTGTGGCTCGGGTCGCTTCTCTGCAGGCCGAAAAGCGATTACTTTTACACTATGGGCAGCGCAGGCCCGAATCTTTGCTGATTCCCCGGGAATTTCTGGAAACCCCGGGTGCCGGTGCGCTGTCGAAGCTGAAGTGACCTGAACGACGAGAAGCATGACCAATCGCTGGATTTTCGCACCCGTGGTGGCTTGCCTGCTGGCGGCTGCCTGGCCGTCCGGCGTCGCGCTGGCGGCCAGTGACGCAGACGTCCGGGCGGCGCGCCAGGAGCTCAGTCTGCGCGCCAAAACCGAACGGCGCATGCGCAGGGAGTTCGAGTCGCTGCTGGGCAGCAGTCAGATGTCGGCCACGGAAATCAGCGAGTTCGAGAACTATCTGGCCGGCCTGGGTAAAATGGTGGACGAACAGCGTCGGCTGGTGGCAGGTCTCGAGGGAAGGGCTGACGAGGGCGCTGACGGCTCTTCCCCGGCGCCAGCGTTGCCGGCCGATTTCGACCGCGGGCAGACGGATGATGAGAAGATCGCACTGTTGGATGCCGAGCTCGGCAGCTCGCTGTCGGAGTTCGACGAGAAGCTGTTACGCGAGCAGAAAGAGCTGGCGGAGAAATCCCGCTCGACGTCGGCAGGCGGAAGCGGTGAGCAATCAGAGCGCGGCCAGGGCGCATCGGGCAAAGCCGGCGAGGGTGAAGGCGAAGGCGAAGGCGAGAACGCTGCCGGCGGGTCCGGCGGCGAGAGCGGAGAAAGCGGTGGCGAATCTTCCCCGGGCGGCGAATCGGAGCGCCAGGCCGAATCCGGACAACAGGGCGGCGCAGGTGGCGAAGGCGCCGAGGGCAACGAGCAGGTGGCATCCGCCGGCGGTGCCAGCGGCGATGGCCGTCAGGCGGGAAAGATCGCGACGCCGCCGGACATACCGGACGGAAAGGACGATGACATCGTCGCCCGCCAGTTGCGCGAGGCCGCCGAGAATGAGCAGGACCCGGAACTTCGCGCGAAACTCTGGGAAGAGTATCGTAAGTACAAGACCCGCGGCCCATAGAAACGTGCAGCCGAAATGAAACGTTCCCTCCGCTTGAGCCTCGCAACCCTGGTATGTGTGCTGCTGGGCGCCTGCAGCGGTATCGAGCACAAGGACGTCGAACCCACCAGTATCAGCATGGCGGACAGGGAGCTGGCGGAATCGGAGCTTCTGGACGTGGGAATCGAGACCTTCGATGCTGGTACCGAAGTGGAAGAGGGCGACGCGGAAGAGGGCGTTTTCCCCGATATTCGTAACAGCGAAGCACGCTACATCCCGGTTCATCTGAAGAACACCATGCAGCGGACCGGGCATTGGGGCGCGGTACGCGTCATTCCAGGGCGCACCGAAGCCACCGACGTGATGGTGACAGGGAAAATTCTGCGTTCCGACGGTGAGACTCTGGAACTCGCAATCGATGCCCGCGATGCCACCGGCAGGCGCTGGTTCAGCCATGTATACGAAGCGTCGAAGGATGCCGGGGAATACAATAAGCACCGGCGCGGCGAAGAGGATCCCTTCCAGGATCTCTACAACACCATCGCCAACGATCTCGCCAAGCACAAAGCGAGCCTCAGCAGCGAGGAATTCAAAAATATTCGACAGGTCTCGGAGTTACGCTTCGCGGCCTGGCTGGCACCCGACGTGTTCAAGCCCTACCTGCACGAAGACGAGGACGGTATCTGGACCGTGAAGAGACTTCCCGCCGCCGATGATCCCATGTTGCGGCGCGTTCTCAATATCCGTGAACGGGAATACATGCTCATCGATACCCTGACCGCCCACTACGATGTGTTCTACGCGAATATGTGGGATCCTTACGTGGGTTGGCGAAAATCTCGCAGTGAAGAGATGGCGGCATTGCGCGAGGTGGAGAGCAAAGCGCTTACGCGTAAGATCCTCGGCGGCGCGCTCATCGCCGGCGCCATCGCCCTCGACATTCTGGCTGGCGGAAACAATACTGCGACCCTGCGCAACGTCATGTTGGTGGGTGGCGCCATGTCGGTGAAAAGCGGCATCGATCTCGGAGGGCAGGCGGAGATCCACGAAGACGCCATCCGCGAGCTGGGAGTGTCTTTCGAATCCGAGGTCAAACCTCTGGTGGTCGAGGTGGACGGTGAGACCGTGGAGCTCACGGGCTCGGCGGAAGTCCAGTATGCCGATTGGCGGCGTCTGCTCAAGAGTATTTACTTCACCGAAACAGGCTTGGGCGAAGTGAACGTGAAAATGGAGAAGCCGGCGGAGCCGGAGCCCGCTCCCGTTTACTGAGCGCCGATCCGCCGAAACCGGTGGACCGGACACAATATACTCGCAGCCGTGAGTGTTTCCCCGGACAACGACAACCAGCCCGTAACCGTCATCGTCCCCGGCCCCGGGGCGGCGGCGAAGACTGACGGTTCGCGCCGGTCGCGTCCACCGGTTGCGACCCTGCGCCTGGCGACCATCGTCGTCTTGTGCCTCATGCTGTTGGCTCTGATCGGTGTGATCGTGGTGCTGCCGGACCTGGTGGCGAAGCGCGTGAGCGAAGAGCAGATACTCGTACCGGCGGTTCCGGTGGAAACTCCCCCACCGCCGCCATCGGCGGACACGCAACGCTTGGCGAGGGACAAGCGCGAAGCGGAAAACAAACTCGGAATCGCGCTCAGAAAGCAGACAGAGCTGGAGGCGGAAGGGGTCGCCATATGGGGCGGGCAGGACTATGACGCAGCTCTGGATAGCCTGGCGGCAGGCGATGCGCAGTTGCAGGCCGGGCGATATGCTCAGGCCGCGCTGGACTACGAGAAAGTCAGCGCGCAACTGGACGCGCTGCGCGCTTCCATGGCCGGTCGCCTGGCGTCGGCGCTGCAAGCGGGCGAGGCTGCGCTCCAGGCCGGCGACGGCCCGGCGTCGCGGCACAGTTTCAATATCGCCCTCAGCATCGATCCCTCCGACCAGCGTGGCCAGCAGGGCATGCTGCGTGCCCGGGTGCTGGAAGAGGTGCTGTCCCTGATCGCGGCCGCTGAAGAGTACCAATCCCGCCATCAGCTGGATGCCGCGCTGGACACGTACGCTGCCGCCCTGTCCCTGGATGCCCGCTCGCCGGACGCACGCGCAGGCTACCAGGCAGTCAGCGCGAAAATCCGCCAACGGGAGTTTCACGCCGCCATGTCGGTCGCCCTGGCGGCGCTGGAAACACAGGACTTTGCCGCGTCGCGGGCAGCCCTGACCCGGGCCGATGGAATTTTGCCCGGGACGCCGGAGGTGGCCGACACACGCAGGCGCTTAAGCCTCGCCGTTCAGCGAAGCCGCATCAGTGCCCACAGGAATGAGGCACTGGCGCTGGAACGCAACGAGCGTTGGCAGGAAGCCGGCGAGCACTACGCGGCGGTGCTTCGCATCGATTCGAATACCGCGTTCGCTCAAGCGGGTAGAGAGCGAAGTATTGCCAGGGCCCGCATCCACGCCGAGCTGGATGCCTATCTGGCGGAGCTGGCGCGTTTGAACGCGCCCGGTCCGCGGGACAATGCCCGTCGTCTTCTTGATGCCGCCGCCGATCCGGATGCTGAGACGGAACCGAAACTCGCCGCCAAGGTAGAGCGGCTCGCAGACGCGTTGGAAATTGCGCAAAAGCCCGTACGAGTTAGACTGCAGTCGGATAATCTCACCGATGTCGCTGTCTACAAGGTCGGGCGTTTCGGCCGCTTCGCCCGCCACGATCTGTTGTTGCCGCCGGGAAACTACGTGGCGGTGGGGTCGCGGTCGGGTTACCGGGATGTGCGCGTGGAGTTCACGCTGTCAGCCGGTCAAGAGCCCGGCGACGTTTTTGTCCGCTGCCAGGAAAAGATTTGACTCGCGACGTCATCATTCACGATATCCGCGGCAAGCGCACCTGCACGGATGCCGATTTTCCATTGGCTATCGGCGGCGGTTCCCAGGCCGACATCAGGCTTCCGGACATGCAAGCGGACGCGACCTTCGCGTTCGTGGCGCGCTCCGAATCCCACATCTTCGTACAGCCGGCGGACGACGCACTGCCGGTGTTTCACAATGAACAGATTCTGACCGAATCGCGCTGGCTGGCCCATGGTGATGTTCTGCGCATGGCCAACTCCACCGTACGCTACGAGTCGGGTGCGACAAGTATCTCGTTCATGGTCGACGTGGAGGTGGTTACGCCGGCGGTGGAGCCGCCAAAGGGTCCGCCACCTGCACCGCCACCGGCGTCGAAGGACCCCCGGGCGTCAGCGGCCAGGGGTCCGCCGACGCGCCGTCGCGTTGTCACCTGGATTGCCATGTCGTTGTTCCTGGTGCTGGTGGTGGTCGCCGGCTTCGTTTTTCTGGCCACATCGGTTTCCGTGCAGATAACACCGACGCCGGATCGTGTGAGTCTCGACGGCACATGGCCGAGTATCAGAGTCGGTGATCGATTGTTACTGATACCGGGCGTCTATCGGCTACGCGCCAGCAAGACCGGTTACCAGCCCTTGGACGCCAGCGTCGACATCGGCGGATCGGGGCATCAGACGGTTGCCCATGTGCTGGATAAGTTGCCCGGGATACTCAGCATCCAGGTGCGCCCGGATGTGGTGGCAACCGTGCGTATGGATGGCACGATTCTGGGGACGACGCCGCTCGCGCAGGTGGAGGTTTCTCCCGGCGCCCACGAGATCGCAGTGCAGGCGGATCGTTACGCGCCGGCACGCTTGTCGCTGGAGGTACGCGGACGGGGCGAGCGTCAGTCCGTGGACCTGGTGTTGTCGCCCTTGTGGGCCGACATTTCCATCGACTCGCGACCCGCTGGGGCGAGGGTGATCCTCGATGGCAGGAACATCGGCCAGACGCCCTTGCAAGCCGAAATTCTGGCAGGTACTTACCGACTGGTGCTCGAGCGTGAGGGCTTCGATTCCGTGTCGACAACACTGCAAGTAGTCGCCAACCAAGCGCAAGCCCTGGCCGAGTTCATGCTGGTGGAGTCCGATGGCCGCTTGAGCCTGCAGACCACGCCCGCCGGCGCAAACGTGACCGTGGCCGGGCAGTTTCGTGGCCGTACGCCGGTGGATCTCAGTCTTGCACCCCGCCAGCCACACCTGCTCAAGATCTCGAAATCAGGTTACCAGAGCATCGAGCGGCAGGTACGGGTAGATCCGGCGGCTACCACCACGCTCACGCTGACTCTGTCGCCCCGCTACGGAACGCTGTTCATCACCAGCCTGCCGGTGGACGCGGAATTGTCCGTGGACGGCCGCCCCCACGGCCCGGCCACCGGTCGCATCAAGTTGACTACCAGGTCCCATCGGTTGGAATTCAGCAAGAGCGGTTACCAAAGCTTCAGCACCACGGTGACGCCACGGGCCGGTGTTAGTCAGGACATCTCCGTGACCCTGCTGACGACTGCCGAGGCGAAAGCGGCGGCGCGCAAGCCGGTGATCACCACCGCCGCGGGACAGACTTTGAAGCTGCTCGAGCCGGCGCGCTTTCTCATGGGTGCGTCCCGGCGCGAGCAGGGCCGGCGGGCCAACGAAAGTCAGCGATCGGTGGAGATTACCCGCCCCTATTATCTGAGCGTCAAGGAAGTCAGCAATCAGCAGTACCGGCAATTCAAATCGGCACATGCGTCCGGTGCGCTCCGGGGAAAAAGCCTCGACGGGCAATCGCAACCGGCGGTGCTGGTGACATGGGAGGATGCCGTGGCTTACCTCAACTGGTTGAGCGCCAGGGACTCCCTGCCGCCTGCCTACCGGAAAGCGGGGCAGAGCTTTTTACCGGTGAGTCCGCCCACCATCGGCTACCGGCTGCCCACCGAGGCCGAATGGGCCTATGCGGCTCGCTACGCGGGCCAAGCCCGGGCGAAAAAGTATTCCTGGGGTAACGCCTTTCCGCCCACAGGCTCGGCGGGCAATTATGCCGACAGCTCCGCCAGCACTCTGTTGCCCAACACGCTCAGCGACTATGGTGATGGTTACCTCGTATCGGCTCCGGTGGGCAGCTTTGCGCCAACCGGGCCGGGTTTCTTCGACCTGGGGGGTAACGTGTCAGAATGGTGTCAGGATTATTACGCCGTGTATCCGAATGCCGCGAATACATTGGTAACGGACCCGATTGGCCCGGCCACCGGTCGCCATCACGTGGTGCGGGGGTCGAGTTGGCGCCATGCGAGCATCAGCGAGCTGCGGCTCAGCTACAGAGATTACAGTGAGAAATCACGCAACGATCTCGGATTCAGGATCGCCCGTTATGCGGAATAAATTTGCCACCGCGACCCTGGCGTTATCGTTACTACTGACCCTGGTTCCCTTCGTCCAGGGAATGGCCGATCCAGTTTCCGAACCCGACAGCGGCAACGCGACCGCGCCTGGGAAGCCTCCGTCCGATTCGTCGAGCACCGGAACAGGGGAGAAGTCCACCGAAGCCAGCGAAAACACACAGCCGGCGGCCCCCTTCATTCCCAGCGAAACTATTTCAGCGGACAGTGCCATCGCTTTTCCCGTGGACATATGAGAATCCCATGAAGAAAAATTTCCCCACTGAATTCGTTTACCAGGTTTTTTCGCTGTTGATCGCGATTATCGTCGTGCACGCTATCTATGTCGCCGTCATCAGGCCGGATGCCCGGGCGTTCATGGAGCAGGAAGCACAAGCCATTCAAGCGGATCCAAGTTACGTGCCCGAACGCTCGCTTCCGGTAGTCATCAAAGACTACGAGCAGGAGGCGTGCTTTATTCTCATGTTCTGGGCTTTCGCCATCATTATCTACAAAGCAGTCGGTGCCTTCAGGCAGCGCGCCCTGCTGGATCAAGATCTGATATTGCTGTCCGAGGATATGCGAATTCTGCCCCAGGACACCCGTGAGCTGTCGCGCAGAATCCAGGCACTACCTGCTGCCGTACAGAAATTTCTGTTGCCGCGTGCGCTCACGACCGCCCTGCAGCGGTTCGGTGCTACCGGAAACATCCAGGACGTTTCGACGTCGGTGCGTGAGATCTCCGAATCCGAGGCCGAACGTATGGAGTCGGACCTGTCGATCATCCGGTACATCGCCTGGGCGATACCGTCCATCGGATTCATCGGCACGGTGCGTGGTATCGGCGATGCGCTTGCACAGGCGCACAAGGCTGTCGAGGGGGATATCACGGGAGTCACGCAAAGTCTTGGAGTGGCATTCAATTCCACGTTCATCGCGCTGGTCATCAGCATCGTGTTGATGTTTTTCATTCATCAATTGCAGCAGATGCAGGAACGACTGGTGCTGGACACAGAGTATTACTGCGACGAGTATCTAATACGCCACCTCCAGGTCCCCTGATGAGTCTTGCCGCCATCGAGCTGAACGATGCCGCCGTCGCATTGGCTCGAGGTGGTGCGTTGCTCTCGGAGAGCCCGGGATTTGCGCTAATCGAGGGAGACACGTTGCTCGTTGGCGACGACGCGCGGCGCCGGGCGCGGTTGGCTCCGCGCTCGGTCAGCACCCGGTTCTGGTCCCGGCTGAGCAACGACCCCGTTTCCCCCGCCGCTCCCGCCGGCGTGACCTTTGCCGATGTGGCGCAGGCGCACGTCGCAAGCGTCTGGGCGTCGGCCGGGGAGGGTGTGGACGGCGTCATCCTGGTGGTGCCGGGAAGCTTCGAGGGCGCGCAGCTGGGATTGCTGCTCGGTATCGCCGAGCAACTCTCACTTCCGGTTCGCGGCTTAGTGGACAGTGCTCTGACTGCCTGCAGACTGCCTGCCGGGAAAGGTCTGGTGGTTCATGTGGATGTCCACCTGCACAGTGCCGTGATTACCGGAATCGAGGTGGGGGAAACTTTCCGCCGAACATTTGCGCATGCCATCCACGGGCATGGGCTGGTCGAGCTGTACGACGCGTGGATCACGCTGATCGCGGAATTGTTCGTGCATACCACGCGCTTCGATCCGTTGCACCGGGCGCAATCCGAGCAGGCCATCTACGATCGGCTTCCCCTGTGGCTGTCGACGCTGGTGGCGCAAGGGTCCATGGGAATCGAGATGGAAGCGCGCGATGGCGGCGTACACGTCATCCGTCTCACGCAAGATCGGGTGGTGGAATGCGCGCGGGACTTTTATGCGCGACTGGCGGCGGATATCGGCGAGCTGTGCGGTGGGCGGCCTTTTGCCCTTCAGCTCAGCCACGGCGCAGCCCGGTTGCCCGGGCTTGCCGCCGCCTTGCAGCCGGCGGCCGACGTTCCGGCGGTGATCCTGCCTGCGGGCGCCGGCGCGCTGGGCGCGTTGGAGCGTGCCGCGGGTATCGCCCATGGGGATTGGCAGAACACCTTGACCCTCAGCCTGCCCCATGACGTCATCGCTGGCCACGGAGCAGTGGAAAGCTCGAGATGAAAAGGCGCCGCACCGTCAATCCTTTCGGCATGTCCTTTCTCGACGTCATGTTCTGTGGATTCGGCTCGGTGGTGCTGCTGGTGATGATCGTGAACGCCAATGCCATCACCAAGCGAGAGGAACTGCACAAGGATCTTCGCGGAGAGGTTGACAGGCTGGAGCGAGAGGTGCTCACGGGAAAGAAGTATCTGGTGGAGCTTCGTGTGGTGGTCGACGAGATCGACGAGAATCGCGAGTCTGTACGCCAGACTTCGCGGGAAGTACGCACCAATATTGGAAAATCAAATGCTGAGCTCGAACTGGTGCACGAAGAGACGGTGTCGCGTACATCCCACATCAACGACCTGCAATCGGATCTCAAGAATCTCGATCGGGAAGCAAAGGGCTTGCAGGCGGAACTCGATGAGCGCGAAGAGAAGGGCAAACAAGTAAGGCAGTTCATCGGCACCGGCGATCGGCAGTATCTCACCGGATTGAAGATGGGCGGCAAGCGCATACTGATTCTGGTGGATACATCGGCGAGTATGCTGGACGACACCATCGTCAATGTGATTCGCCGCCGGAATCTTTCCGACGCTCAGAAACGTGCATCCACGAAATGGCGCCAGGCAATCAAAACCGTCGAGTGGCTGGTGAGCCAGTTGCCCCCCGATGCGAGACTCCAGCTCGTCACCTTCAACGTGTTGGCGCAGCCTGTGCTGGGGACGGCCGGCCCCGACTGGATCGATACGAGCGACAGCGTATCAGTGGACAAGGTCATCGATGCCCTGCGCAAAGTAGTACCCGGCAAAGGTACCAGCCTGCTTCGGGCATTTACGGCCATGGGGAATCTCAAACCGCGCCCGGACAACGTCTATCTTCTGACCGACGGGCTGCCGACGCAAGGAAAAAGCAAACCCTTCGGTAACACGGTGACGGGCAAGCAACGGTTGCGTTTTTTCGACCAGGCTGTGGACGAGTTGCCGAAAGGCATTCCGGTGAATACGATTCTATTCCCCATGGAGGGTGATCCCTTCGCCGCCAGCGCTTTCTGGAAGCTGACAATGGCGACCAAGGGATCGATGATCAGTCCGTCCAAGGATTGGCCGTGAAGCGCAGAAAACCTCCCATCGAAATTTTCAGCATGTCGTTTCTCGACATCATCAGTTGCGCTTTCGGCGCGATCATCTTGTTGTTCGTGCTTTCGAAGCAGGCGGAGCCGATGGTCATCGAAGGGATCCGGGAGAATCTCGACGGAGTTATTGCCGCGCTGCAGAGAACGATCTTCGAGTTGCGCGGCGAAGTCACCGTGCTGAATCGGGAAAAGAACGCCAAGCGGGTCGAGTTGAAGCGCGATCGGATCGAGCTCAATGGGCTTAGCAAGCAACTCCAGGCGGTGCGCGGTCAGTACGCTGCCGCCGAACAGACACTGGAAGCGAAGTTGATCATAGAAGGCAAGCTCGCCTCGGCTCGCCAGGAGCTGAGCGAAGAGATGCGGCGCCTGTTGGGGGAAGAGTTCAGGCGGCCGGAAACGGATTCTAATATCGGCGGAGTTCCGGTGGATAGCGAGTACATCATATTCATCATCGACACCTCGGGAAGCATGTTCAATAACGCCTGGGCCCTGGTGATTCGTAAGATCTCGGAGACTCTGAAAATTTATCCAAAGGTAAAGGGTATCCAGGTCATGAATGACATGGGCGACTATATGTTCTCCACCTATGCCGGGCGTTGGATCCCGGACACGCCGTCTCGGCGAAAGGCGATCCTGAAGCGGCTCAGAACGTGGAATCCGTTCAGCAACAGCAGTCCCGTCGAGGGGATAACGCGCGCCATACGCACTTTCTATGCACCCGACAAGAAGATCAGCATTTACGTTTTCGGAGACGAGTTCTCAGGATCTTCCATCGACGCCGTCGTGAAGCAGGTGGATGCCATTAACAAGGAGGATGCCGACGGTAACCGCCTGGTGCGCATCCACGGAGTCGGATTTCCCGTTCAGCTGGCCCGTGCGTCGCACATGCAGACAACCGGGATTCGATTCGCCGCCCTGATGCGGGTTCTGAGTGAGAAAAACGGCGGTACCTTCGTCGCGTTGGACAGGTTCAAGCCGTAGATCGGGCTCAGGCTTTCATCTATATATCCTGTATGCTGGCATCCCGGTCACCTCATTGGATCGGGGCGATTTCGAGGAGCCGGTGGTCACGGAAGTCATGATGTCCAACCGCTTATTGCTCGTTTCTCTTCTGTCTGTCGCCCTGTGTTTCGTGGCGTCTCCCGCCAGCGCCCAGACCGCATCCAGCGCGACCCAGGGCTCCCCGAACTCGTTCCAGCAACTGGTCATGGATATCCAGGGCATGCTCACCGCGCTGGGATACCGGCCCGGCGGCGTGGATGGGTCCGTGGGCCAGAATACCCGCCAGGCCATCCGGCGCTACCAATCGAATACCGGCCTGTTGGTGGACGGCCATCCCAGCGAGAGCCTGCGCCAGCACCTGCGCGTCACCACCGGCGCCGCCGCCCCGGGCAGCACCACGGCAAGCGGCGCCGGCAGCCAGGCCGCGCCTGAGAAGAGCAAGCGCAAAGCCGCCTGGCAGGGTCGAACGGTGGCGGATTCATTGTTGCGCATCGCGCCATCGGGGGCGTCGGCGAGCAAGCAGCGCCTCGCCAGGGGGACCGAGCTCGGGGTCATTCGCCGGCAGGGTGCGTGGCTGGAGGTGCGCGTCAAGAGCAGCGGTTCCGAGGGTTGGGTAAAGCAGTCGAGCGTGGTCGCAGCCACCAGGACGGCTTCTGCCCCCAGCAAGAAAAAGAGCGGCGGTTTTTTTGCCAATCTTTCCCGCGGTATCGCCCGATTACTGGGAGGATCCAGTGATGCTCCTCAGGACCAGGGAAATGTGACCGTCGGTATCCGCGGGCTGGCGGCCGAGGATCTGGCGGCCACCATACCGGACCCTGGCGCGGTGGACAAAATGGAAGGTTTTCGCGCCGATCGCGATCAAGCCTATCGATTCGCCAGCCAGGAGAAGCTCACGGCCCAGAGCATCGAATATTTGTCGGTGGTTGAATCCGGCACCACCGGCCCCGCCGTCTCCGGCGGCCGGGACGACTGATGCGCGCCTTGCGAACGATCATCGCGGTTGGGATTCCTGGTCTCGACATCGTCCCTGTCGTCCTTTGAAATCGGCGGCTTCGATCCCCTGAAGATCACCGAGATTCTCGCCAAGGGTGTGAAATCGTTCAGCGATGTGCCGGAAGAGCAGGAGATCCAGATCGGCAAGGATCTATCCGCCGGTCTGCTTGGCACCACCCCGCTGGTGGACGACCCGGCAGTGCAGAACTACGTCAATCAGATGGGGCGTTGGCTCGCAATGCAGACCGAGCGGCCGGACCTTCCCTGGACCTTCGCGGTCATCGATACGGATACGGTGAACGCATTTGCCGCGCCCGGCGGCTATGTCTTCGTCACCCGCGGACTGTTTCTCATGCTGCGAAACGAGGCGGAGCTTGCGGGTGTCATCGGCCATGAGATTTCCCACGTCCTGCGTCGTCACCATCTGGTGGCCATCGAGAAGCAGATGCGCGCCAACCTCGCCACCGACGTGACCGGCATGCTGGTGGATTACGACTCGGAAATGGTCGACGTTCTGGTGGGCGCAGGCATGGAGCTTTACGGAAGAGGCCTCGATCGCGAGGACGAGTTCGAGGCCGATGGTATGGGAGTAGTGGTTGCCGCGCGAAGCGGCTACGACGCTTACGGACTTCCGGCCATGCTCATGACCCTGTACAACAGCAGCGAAAACGATCAAAACCTGACTTTTCTTTTCAGCACCCATCCGCCGACGGTGGATCGGTTGGAGAATCTGGATCGGGAAATGCAGGGCCGTATGGATCAGTTCAGCGGTGCCGCCGGCCAGACGAAGCGCTTTCAGGAAATGCAAAATCGCCTGCGAGGCGATGCCTAGGAAAAACGGTCCCCGTGGTCCCCGGCGTTTCCTGGTACGGGCAATATTTTTCTTGTTTGTCGTCTGTTCGTTTCCCATACGGGCAGATGTCATCGTGAGCATCGGAAGTACCGCCGACAAAGATGCTCTATTCTGGGTGGAAACCAAGAGCAATCACCCATTCATTCATTCCAGCTACGTCACGAACATCGATGAGCGTTTCATCCGTCCGGGGGAAACAGTAACGATCCCGGTGATGGCGCTCAACCCGATCACGTTCTCCTATGTTTATGCCCTGATCTATCATCCGGCTTACCTGTATGAGAGTAAGCAGGTCAACGAGATGCCGTCGATCTTCAAGACCGTCAGAATCCCGAACTTCGAACCCCGATCGTGGCGAGAGTTCATGGATTCAGGAGAAAAAGTTCAGCACTCAGGCCAGGGGATTCACCTGGAGAACGTCATTGACCATTTCATGCTCTTTGTCGAGCAGTACTTGCCCGCAATCGATGATGCCGGTATCAAAAACGATATCGAGAACTACATGCCGTTGTTCGAAGAGCTGATTGGTCACACAGAAAAGACCTTGCCGCAGTCAACCTATGGTCTGAAATCCACCGAGGAGCTACGCAAGCAAGACCCGGCCTATGCGCAACGCCTGGACCAGCATGAGAAACGTCGCCTCCAGGAGCTGAACGCCCTCTTCATGGAGATCAAGGCGCTTATGTCACTAAGTACAAACGAGCGCATTGAGTTACGCTCCATGCAGGCGAAACTGGTCAATACGAGATCTGTTCATCAAGAGCTCATGACCGCGCGGGACAGGCAAAGAATCGAGGAGTTTCTGGACTTTCAGTTTGCGAGCAGACGCGCTCAGCCCAAGCCGGAGAAAACGCAACAATGGAGCGGCAGTGACACAGGCGTCTTGTATTCGATCATTTTAGGGGGATCGATATGCGCTGAACGGCAAGGGTGGAAAGCGGCTGTATGACAACTGCTACAGAACCAGCCTGAGTGTGGACTTGAACGGAGGAGTGCAAACAGACTTGAGGAATATTCGTAAAAAGTTCGGGGCGAAATTTTGTCGTGACGACAAGGGCGAATGGGTGATCCAACTGCCGGGCAAGAAGTAATCACATCCCCCTACCGTCGTGCTTTGATGGCCGCCGCGATTTCCTTGCTGAGAACTTCCAGAGTCCGGCTGCTGGCGGCCACCAATGCGTCGTAGCTGCCGTCTCTGGTTTGCTCGTGGACGATGGTCACCTTGCTGAGCAGTGGTTCGCGCGTGTCTTTGCCGTACAAGGTCCAGCGTGCGCCCAGGTCCGCCGTTTCACCGAGTCGTCCATCGAAACGCGCGATATCAATGGCAACCTGAAAGTCCAGCGATACCTTTCGCCGCCTGGGAATGACATACACGCGATTGGATTGCAGCAGATTCGACAGATTGACGGCTATTACTCTGGACACGCTGTCTTTCAAGGGCTCTGCCCACTGATGGGATTCGGACAGGTCGAGTTGGTAGTCCGATGCGCGCGTCACAATCTGTGACCGATTCAGGTGCGCGGGCAACTCGATGGGTCCTACGCCGACGGCGACCCCGTGTTCGATGCCGGAGGCGGAATCGCTGGTGGTAGCGTGCAGGACATAGAAGTCGGGCGGCGGCCCCTTGGCGCAACCGACCGCAAGCATGAGCGTAGCGAGCAGGGCGAAAAAAGCACTTGTGGAGTTTCCGCGCATTTGTCTCTCCTATCGTCCCTTGCCTTTCAACAGCGCATCCGGATTCTGCTCCAGATAGTCCGCCATCAACCGTACGGAGCGCGCCGCCGCCGCGAGTTCTTCCAGCATCGCGTCCAGAGCGTAACGGGTGTGAGAATCCTCACCGACGAGACTTTCAGCGGCTCTCAACGTCGATGTGGCCTGGTCCATGGTGGCCTTGGCGGACTCTGACAATGGTTGCATCTGCTGGTCGAGGTTGCTCGCCAGAGTCTGTATGGCGGACAGGGTCGTATCCAGTTTTTTCACGATGCTGGACAGGCGCTCGTCGGAATTGTTACTCAAGCGCGACACATCCGAGAGCGTAGCCAGGAGCGCGGTCTCGGTTGCAGCAAGGGTTTGCGTGGTCTGCGCAAGCGTTTCGATGGCTGTTTGCGAGAGCTTGTGGGTATCGGTTTGCAATTGTAGAACCAGCTCGTTGGCGTTGCGGGCGGTGGCGTCGAGGCTCTTGATGGTGTTGGCGAGGGTCGGTGAATTCACCAGCGCGCTGATGCCGTCCATGGTGAGAACGGCCTTGCCGGCCAGGGCGTCTACATCGAGCTTCTCGAACAGGCTGGTAACCTTGTCCAGGGGCGATGCGATGCTGGGTATTTCCGGAATGTCCCCATCGACGCCCGCAGTCGTAGCCGGTGTGCCGGGGTGGAAATCCAGAGCCACGAACTTTCTGCCGGTGACGAGACTGCGCAAATCGAGCCGTGCCCGCAGGCCGTGGGCGATCATCCTTTCGATCTCGCTCGCCGGTGAGCGCTGCGACGTGTCGTCTCGGACATTGGTTACCGAATCCCTGTCCAGGGACATGTACACGGGGATCTCGAAGGATGTTTTCTCAGGATCGTAGAGCGCCTTGATACTCGTCACCGTGCCCACGGGAACGCCGCGAAACTCCACCGGAGATCCTACCTGCAGGCCCGTTACCGATCCTCCGAAGACCGTTACCACGACCACGCGTTCGTCGAAAAACTGTCCGGTGCCCAACAGCATCACCGCGCCAAGAGCAAGCGCGATGGCGCCAATCACGAAGGCGCCGATGACCGTGGTGTTTGCTCGCTTGCTCATGGCGAACCTCGGGTAAGAAACTCACGTACCCGGGGATTGTCGCTTTCGTCTCTCAACAGTCGCGGATCGCCGCTGGCCAGCATGGTTGAGGTCTCCGTGTCGAGAAATACCGAGTTGTCGCAGATACTGAGAATGCTGTAGAGCTCGTGACTGACGATCACGATGGTGGTGCCGAGGCTGTCCCGCAAGCGCACTACCAACTCATCGAGCAACCGTGAGCTGATGGGATCGAGTCCCGCCGACGGCTCATCGAGAAATAGCGTTTCCGGGTCCAACGCCATGGCCCTGGCGATGGCGGCGCGCTTGCGCATGCCGCCGCTCACTTCCGACGGATAATAATCCTCGAAGCCGGCCAGTCCCACCAAGGCCAACTTGAGCGAAGCAATTTCACGGGCCGGCTCATCGGGCAGCTCCATGAACTCCTTCAGAGGCAGAGCGATATTCTCGGCCAGCGACATGGCGCTCCACAATGCGCCGCCCTGATACATGACGCCGAATGCGCGCATCAGAATCCTCTGGCGCTCGAGACCCACGTCCCAGAAGCTGTCCTCGCCATAGAGAATTCGACCCGCTGACGGCCGCAGCAGCCCGATGGCGCTGCGCATCAGGGTGCTCTTACCGCATCCGCTCGGGCCCATGATGGCAAATATATCCCCCCGCCTGATGGTGAAATCCAGATCCTGTTGTACCGGGCGGCCGCCGTATCCGACTGTAACGCTCTCGAATCGTATGTGTGCCTGCCCCGTTGCCATCGGTCTAGATGCCCAGGATGTCGTAGGCGACCGTCAGGATGGCACATGCAACGACGATGAAAACGATGCCCGTCACAACCGCGGACGTGGTCGCGGCCCCCACCGCCGCCGAGCTTCGCCCGCACTCCATGCCGCGCAGACAACCGGAGACGGCGACAATCGCTCCGTATACCAGGCCCTTGAACAGCCCGCCGAATACATCCAGCAGATCGATGGCCGACTGGGTTTGCCGGAAATACTCGTAGAATCCGATATCGAACAGCGTCACGCCCACCAGCGCTCCGCCGAGAATTCCCATGAGATCGGCATACAGGGTCAGAATCGGCATCATCAGCACCAGCGCGAGAATGCGGGGCACGACCAGAAAGTCGATGGGCGAGATACCCATGGTTCTCAGGGCGTCGATTTCCTCGTTGACCGTCATGGTGCCGAGCTCGGCCGCGTAGGCGGCGCCCGTGCGCCCGGCCATGATGATGGCCGCCATCATGGCGCCCATGTCGCGCACCATTCCCAAGCCGACGAGATTCGCGATGAACACATCTGCGCCGAACTGCTCGAGCTGCACGGCACCGACAAAGGCGAGAATCAGCCCCACCAGCACGCTGATGAGACTGACGATGGGCAGCGCCTGGGCGCCTACCTGTTGCACGATGAGAAACAGGTCCGAGCCTCGATAGCGGGCCCGGCCCCTGAGCATGCGCCCCAGGGATACCGACACCCCGCCGACGAAACGCAGGATATCCGTCACCGAGCGAAAGAATTCCAAGGCTTCGCTGCCCACGTCGGCGAGAAAGGACGCGTCGGGAAGGTGTTCCTGGATCTCCTGGCGCGGCACTACTGCCTCGGCCAGGTCGAGCAGGCCGCGCACCCCCTCGGGTAAGCCCGAGAGGTCCAGCGGCACGCCGGCACGTTTGCAATGGCGCACAAGCTTGTAGATGGCGTTGACCAGGCTCGAGTCCCATGTCTCGAGATTGACCGCTTCGAAGCTCAGCCGTGAAAGGGCAGCGCCCTGGTCGATGGCTTTTTCCACTTCGCTGGTGGACGGCAAGCCCTTCGCCAACGCCCAGCTACCCGACACCTGAACCCGCAGGACGCCCGCCCCCGGCTGACTCAAACTCAGTTGTGCGGCTGACATCCCTGGAACGATACTGTCCTGATTCAATGGATTACGTTGCATACGTCACGCTGACTATGGCGTGCCGGCCCGCCAAGCTCAAGGCGAATGCCCGCCGTCACGTGGCACTATCTCGCCGGCAGCCACTGTTTTTCGACTACACTTTGCCTACGTGGGAATATGCTGCCGCAACCATAGAATCCCCGCTTTCCGAGTGCTGCCAGTGGGCCTTTCGCTGCAAATGCTGCGCCGCGTGCTGCGCGCCGGACCGGAGATCCGACAATTCGCCATGCCGGCGAATGGCCGGCGTCCGGAATTCACCCATGAGCCGATGGATCGCTACTGGATACGGCAGCGCCGAACGCTGACCATCCATTAGCATGCTGCGACGCAACCTACCGCTCATCCTGGTCGGAATCCTGGTGCTGATCCTGGCTGCGAGTCTGCTCTACTCGCTGACCAAGCTGCGCAGCCTGGAGGAGGTCGCGACCCGGGGGATCAAGATCAGCATGTGGGTCGCCTCACAGCCGCTGGTGGAGTTGCTCAAGCTGAAAAACGCTGTCGCCGGGTTCCAGGTCAGGGACGGCGCCGGGAAGGGCGCCTATACCGCCACCGAAGTGCAGGAGCGTTACCAGGCCCTGAGGAGCCGTATCCCGCTTCTTACCGAAGGCCGTCAGGGGCAGATTCTTCAAGAGATCACCGATGTGAAGGCCGCCAGCCAGAGTGCCCTGGCGGTGCTCGATCAGGTCAGAGAGGATGTTCGGTCCATCGACCAGGCGGATGCCATGGCTCTGCGTCTGCTCCAGGCCCGGCTCAGCTCTCTGGAACCGGTGTTGGACGGACTGCATCTGGATGCCTATCTGCAAACCAGCGCCCAGCACGACCTGCGTACCTCGGAGCTGCACGGTATACGTAGACACATCGTGCTGACGCTTCTGGGCACGATTTTCAGCGCCACGGTGCTGGTGGTGTTGCTGATCCGTCAATGGCGGCGCACCACAAGGCTGCTGGATGACGCCCGCCGCACCGCCAACGCGCTGCATCTCTCTCAGCGCGCCATCGAGGCGACCAGTAACGGAATCCTGCTCACCGACCATCGCCGGGACGATCATCCCATCGTTTACTGTAATCCGGCATTCGAGAGAATGACGGGCTATACCCGGGACGACGTACTGGGTAGAAATCCGCGCTTTCTGCAAGGTGGAGACAACGAGCAGGATGAGCTCGGCAAGATGCGCGCCGCCATGGGCGCCGGTGGGGACTATCGGGGCGTAGTCAAGAATTATCGCAAGGACGGGACGCTGTTCTGGAACCAGCTGCGCATGTCGCCGGTCTTCGACGACTCAGGCCTCCTGACCCACTACGTGGGCATCCAAACCGACGTTACCGAGTCCTACAACCTCACCCAGCAGCTTTCCTACCAGGCGACCCACGATAGTCTCACCGGCCTCGTCAATCGGGCGGAGTTCGAGCGCTATCTGGAGCGCGCGTTGCACAGAGCACACGCCGACGGCAGTGAGCATGCCCTGTGCTATCTGGACTTGGACCAGTTCAAGATCATCAACGATACCAGCGGACACATCGCCGGCGACGAGCTGTTGCGCCAGCTGGCAGAGGTGTTGAAGGCCAAGGTCCGCAAGAGTGATCTGCTGGCCCGACTCGGCGGCGACGAGTTCGCGGTGCTCATCGAGCACTGCACGTTGCAGGATGCCGAGCGTGTCGCCGAGGCGCTGCGCAAATCCATCTGCGAATACCGTTTCCAGTGGGATGGCAAGAGCTTCGCCGTGGGGGTCAGCGCAGGATTGGTGCCGATCACGCCGCTGACGGTGAACATGACGGAAGTGCTGAAAGCGGCCGATGCGGCCTGTTACGCGGCCAAGGATGGGGGACGCAACCGAATCCATATCTATCGTGAAGGCGATGCCGAGCTGAGCAAGAGATTCGGCGAAATGCGCTGGGTGTCGCGGATCAACGAAGCCCTGGAAACGGAGCGTTTCGCGTTGCGCTTTCAACCCATCGTGCCGGTCGTTCCCGGGAACGCCTCCGGCTGGCATTACGAGCTGCTGCTGTCCATGCGCGATCACGACGGTGCAATGGTCTCACCCGGGGCGTTCTTGCCGGCGGCCGAGCGCTATGGATTGTCGGTCAATATCGATCGTTGGGTGGTGACCAACGCCTTGTCGTGGTTGAGCGCGCATCCCGCGGAGCTCGCACAGACGGAGCGCTGCTCCATAAACTTGTCCGGCCCCAGCATCAGCGACAAGAATTTTCTCGGCTTCGTGATCGAGCAGCTCGAGGCAAAGGGCGTGCCGGCTGACAAGATCTGTTTCGAAATTACCGAGACTGCGGCAATAACGAATCTCTCCAGTGCTTCACGGCTGATCTCCACGTTGAGAGGGTTGGGATGTTCCTTCGCGCTGGATGATTTCGGCAGCGGCGTCTCGTCCTTCGCCTATCTGAAGAATCTGGCTGTCGATCTCATCAAGATCGACGGTGTCTTCGTCAAGGAAATCTGTGATGATCCGGTGAGCCGGGCGCTCGTGAAAGCCATCAACGACATGGGCCATGCCATGGGCAAGCGGACCATCGCGGAGGCTGTCGAGAGTCAGGCGATCTTCGAAGAACTGGGCCGAATCGGCGTCGATTACGCGCAAGGGTTCGGCATCACCGCGCCGCGTCCCCTCTCGACACTGGAAGTCCGTCCCGAGTCCCGTACCTTGAAAGCGCTGCGGGCTTGATTCGTTACCCGCGCCGCCAGCGGCGACGTCTGTCCCCGTGAACATGACCCCATGGATATGGTGCTTTGGCTGCTGTAGATTGGTTGTCATACGCAGCAGTTTCGATGTTGAGGTAGCACCATGAAATACGCGCAAGACATCCTCGGCCTGGTCGGCCATACGCCGCTGGTGAAGCTCAACCGGCTGGCCGATGCGCGTATGGCCACGGTCCTCGCCAAGCTGGAGAACCTCAATCCCGGCGGATCGGTCAAGGATCGCATGGCGGTTAACATGGTTTGCCGAGCCGAAGAGGCCGGCCTGCTCAAGCCGGGGGCAACCCTGGTGGAGAGCACTTCCGGAAACACCGGCCTGGGGCTCGCCATGACCGCGGCGGTGCGCGGTTACCGTTGCATATTCTCCATGCCCGACAAGATGAGCAAGGAGAAGGTCGACATGCTCAAGGCCTATGGGGCCAGAGTGATCATTACCCGCACCGATCTGCCCCATGACCATCCGGACAGCTACGTGGAAGTCGCCAAGCGCGTTGCCAGGGAGACACCCGGCGGCTTCTACACCGATCAGTACTACAACATGAACAATCCGGAGGCCCATTACCTTACTACGGGTCCGGAGATCTGGGAGGACACGGATGGCCTGATCGACTGTCTCGTAGGCGGTATCGGCACCGGCGGCACCATTTCCGGCGCGGGCAAGTTTCTAAAGGAAAAAGCTGCCGAGGCCGGCCGTGAGCTGCGCATCGTTTGTCCCGACCCGATAGGCAGCATCTACCACGACGAGTTCTACAAGGGCAGCTCCGGTGAGCCGGGAATTTACCGGGTCGAGGGCATCGGTCACGACTTCATGGTCGGCACCCTGGATATGTCCGTCATCGACGAGGTGAAAGAGGTGTCGGACAAGAACTCCTTTATCACCGCCCGGCGCCTCGCCCGTGAGGAAGGCATCTTTACCGGCGGCTCCACCGGCACCGCCGTGTACGGCGCCCTGGAGGTAGCGAGGGAACTCGGTCCGGGCAAGATCGTGGTGGTCATCGTCGCTGACTCCGGCGACCGCTACCTGAGCAAGTGCTACGACGACGATTGGATGAAGGACATGGGGTATCTCGGGCCCGAGCAGCTGCTGGGCACGGTGCGCGAGGTTCTGCGTTTCAAGGGTGGCGGCATCGAGTTCGCCCAGCCCGACGAGACCCTGGCGAGCGTCGCCAAGCGCATGTCGGATCAGGGGATTTCCCAGATGCCCGTGGCCAGGAGCGAGCACAGCGATCCGCTGAAAATGATCCACGAAGTGGATCTGCTCCAGAGCCTCGTGGATCAGCAATGCACGCTCTCGGACAAGGTGGAGCAGGCGGCGGCGGATCTCGAGGGCCAGGTGAGTATCGACGATTCGCTCACCGCCGTGCAGTCCGTGTTCGATGATCAGAATGTTGCAGTGGTAGTGGAAAACGGTGACATAACAGGGATCATCAGCAAGATCGACGTGATCGAGTATCTCGCGAACCAGCGTTGATTCTCAGGCCAGCGCCGCTGCGGATATGCACGATCTCGTCATAACCAACGCCCGCATCTGCGACGGGCTCGGTTCGGCAATCGTGCCAGGCAATCTTGCGGTCAAGGATGGTTGCATCAGTGCGCTGGGGGACCGCGTGGGCGGCGGGCGCGAGACCATCGATGCCGGCGGCATGGTGCTGGCCCCGGGCATCGTCGACACCCACACGCACTACGACGCCCAGATCACCTGGGATCCGTTGCTGGCGCCGTCTCCTGCTCTGGGCGTGACCACCGTGGTCATGGGCAACTGCGGCTTCGCAATCGCCCCGTGCCGTGCCGCCGATCGCGAGCTGACCATGCGCAATCTGGTGCGGGTCGAGGGCATGTCGCTGGATGCCATGCACGCAGGCGTGCGCTGGCGCTTCGAAAGTTTCCCGGAATACATGGACGCCATCGCCGAGCAAGGCATGGGCCCGAACGTGGCGGCCTTCGTCGGCCACTCATCGGTACGTACCTATGTGCTCGGCGACGACGCAGCCCGGCGAGCCGCCACCGCGGACGAGATCAAACAGATGTGTGCCATCGTGGATGAGGCCATGGGCGCCGGTGCCATCGGCTTCGCCACCTCCACCTCGCCGTCGCACAATGGTGCCGATGGCATTCCCATGCCGTCGCGGCTGGCCGACGACGAGGAACTGCGCGCGCTGGTGGGTGTGCTGGGTGAGCGCAAGCGCGGCATATTCATGCTTACCAAGGGTGGCGGCACCAGCATTCCATTTCTGGAGTCACTGGCGGCGGAAAATGCCCGGCCTGTGATGATCGCCGCGTTGCTTCACAACAGCACCGATCCGGAGGGGGTTTTCCATGAGCTGGACCGGATCAGCGAGGGTCGCCGGCGGGGGCACAGACTCTACGGCCAGGTCTCCTGTTGCCCTCTGACCATGGAGTTCACCCTGCGCGCCCCCTATCCCTTCGAGGGAATCGCCGCCTGGTCGCCGGCCCTGACGGCGGCCCCCGGGGCGGTTCCCGGTATTCTCGCCGATAGCGGGTTTCGCGATGCGGTGGAGCGTGATCTGAGCGAGCCGGCACCGGTGCGACTATTCAATGGCGAGTGGCAGAAGCTTCGGGTGCTGGAAGTTTACAAGCCCGAGAATCGCCGTTTCGAAGGCCGTAGCGTTGCCGAGATCGCCGCCGAGGAGGGCAAACGGCCCCTGGACTGGATGCTGGATCTGGCGCTGGCCGAGGATTTGCGCACCACATTCGTGGCGGTGCTTCTGAACTCAGACGATGGGGCGGTGGCCAGGTTGCTCACCCATCCCGCCAGCGCCATCGCCCTGTCCGACGCCGGCGCGCACTTGAGCTTTTTCTGCGACGCGGGATTCGGGCTGCATCTCCTGGGCTACTGGGTGCGCGAGCGCCAGGCAATGTCACTGGAGGAGGGTGTCAGGCGATTGACCAGCGAGCCCGCCGATATTTATGGTATTCGCCATCGCGGCCGCCTGAGCGTCGGCGCCCACGCCGATCTTCTGCTCTTCGACCCGCTGCGCGTCCACCGCGGCCCCAGCCGGCGAGTATTCGACTTGCCCGCCGGGGCGGCGCGCCTGACCACCGACGCCGTCGGTGTGCTGGGCGTGTGGGTGAACGGCATCCGCTTAGTGGACGAGAACGGTACTATCAGCCATGGGCGGAGGCCCGGGCAGCTTCTGAGAGAATTCGCGTGCTGATTTTTGGTTACCACGCCGGTCCCTTTATAATGTGAACCAATAACAATCGCGCCCTGAACCATTCAGTATGTCCACGACTCACCGTTCCGAAGCCGTATCCCTGGCGAGAACACCGCTCTACGACCTGCACCTGGAGCTGGGAGCCCGGATGGTGGCCTTCGCCGGCTACCACATGCCGGTGCAGTACTCCCACGGCGTCATGCAGGAACATCTGCACACGCGCACCGCCGCCGGTCTGTTCGACGTGTCCCACATGGGGCAGGTGCGCATATCCGGCGCCGACGCCGCCAGCGCGTTGGAGTCCCTGGCGCCCATGGATGTGGTGGATCTGGAAGTCGGGCACATGCGCTACGGATTGTTCACCGATGCCGGGGGCGGCGTTCTGGACGATTTCATGGTCGCCAATGCCGGCCCGCATTTGGATATGGTGATCAATGCCGCCTGTAAGAAGGACGACCTGGAAAGAATGCGAACCGCAGTGGCTGATCGCTGCCGAATCGAGGAACTCGAGGGTCGCGGGTTGCTGGCGCTCCAGGGGCCTGCGGCCTGTGAGGTCCTGGGCGCCTTGGCGCCGGACATCGTCCACATGCCGTTCATGACGGCCACGGATGTGGAGTTGGCGGGAATCGCCTGCGTCGTCTCCCGGTCCGGCTACACCGGTGAGGATGGATTCGAGATCTCCCTGCCCGGTGAGGCAGCCGACGCCCTGGCGAGAGAGCTGCTCGCCAACGACGCGGTGGCTCTCATAGGCCTGGGGGCCAGGGACAGCCTGCGCCTGGAAGCGGGGCTGTGCCTCTACGGCCACGAGTTGACGCGACAGACCACCCCCGTGGAGGCAGGACTGAAGTGGACCATCGCCAAGGTCCGGCGACCTGGCGGTCAGCGTGCCGGGGGGTTCCCCGGGGATGAGCGGATCCTGCGCCAGGTTGTCGAGGGGGCGAGCCGGCGTCTGGTGGGACTCAAGCCGCGGGGTAGGGCGCCGGTGCGCGCCGGTGCTGAGCTGACGGACGCCGATGGCGACGGTTTGGGCATGGTCACCAGCGGTGGTTTCGGCCCCACGGTGGGCGGTCCCGTGGCCATGGGCTATGTTGGCAGCGAATATCGAAAACCGGGCACCATCGTGCAAGCCGTGGTTCGCGGCAAGCGGCTGCCCACCGAGGTGGTTCGCTTACCGTTCGTCGAAAGGCGTTATTATCGAGGTTGAAGAGCTAGCGTCCAGCAGTTTGCAACAGGGGATAGGGGATCATGAGCGAAGCGAAGTTCACGAAGGATCACGAGTGGATTCTCATGGGAGACGACGGCATCGGCGTGATCGGCATTACCGATTATGCGCAAGACCAGCTGGGGGAGTTGGTGTACGTGGAGCTGCCGGCAGTCGACACGGAGTTGAGCGGCGGCGGCGACGCGGTGGTGATCGAGTCCGTGAAGGCCGCCGGTGAGGTGAAGGCTCCGGTGAGCGGCATCGTCGTCGAGGTCAACGAAGCCCTGGCCGATGAGCCCGAGAAGGTCAACAACGATCCCATGGGAGATGGGTGGTTCATCAAGCTGAAGATCTCCGATACGGGCGAGCTCGATGATCTCATGGATGAGGACGCTTACAAGCAGTACACGGACGATCTGTAAACAGTTCGTCTAAAACCTATCAACTGGAACAACTAAGAGAAGCGCAACTGATGTCCGAAAATTACGGCTCGTTGGATGATCTGGAAACTCGCGACGAATTTATCCCTCGTCACATCGGACCCGACGACACGCACATAGCGGAAATGCTGCGCGAGCTGGGCGTGGATTCCCTGCAGGTTCTGATGGACGAAACGGTTCCGCAGTCCATCGTTTCCGATAGCCCTTCCAGCCTGCCCCGTGGACTCAGCGAACAGCAGACCTTGGAGCGCCTGCGCCAGCTCGCCGAGCAGAATCAGACCCCCGTCTCCATGATCGGCATGGGTTACTACGACACCGTGCTGCCCACCGTCATTCAACGCAACGTGCTGGAAAATCCCGGCTGGTACACGGCGTACACCCCTTATCAGGCGGAGGTCAGTCAGGGGCGCCTGGAAGCCGTGCTCAACTACCAGCAGATGGTCATGGATCTTACCGGCATGGATCTCGCCAATGCGTCGTTGCTGGACGAGGGCTCCGCCGCCGCCGAAGCCATGACCATGGCCAAGCGTTTGTCGAAGAGCAAGTCGATGCGGTTCTTCGTCGACGCCGATTGCCACCCTCAGACGATCGCCATTGTCCAAACCCGCGCCCGCCCACTGGGGTTCGAGGTGGTGGTCGGTGACGCCGATACGGATCTGGATGGCTCGCAGATTTTCGGTGCCCTGTTGCAGTACCCGGGTTCCAGCGGTGCGGTGCGCGATATCGGACCAGCAATCGCGCGCGCCAAAGAAGGCGGGGCACTTGCTTGCGTGGCCACCGATCTGTTGAGCCTTTGCCTGCTCACGCCGCCCGGGGAGCTGGGTGCCGATATCGTGCTGGGAAACTCCCAGCGATTCGGTGTTCCCATGGGCTTCGGTGGGCCCCACGCGGCTTTCTTCGCTACCCGCGCTGCCTACAAGCGCTCCACGCCGGGGCGCATCATCGGTGTTTCGGTGGATTCTTCCGGTCAGCCGGCCCTGCGCATGGCGTTGCAAACCCGGGAGCAGCACATACGCCGGGAGAAAGCCACCAGCAACATCTGCACGGCCCAGGTGTTGTTGGCGGTGATCGCAGGACTGTATGCCGCTTACCACGGACCCGAGGGCATCCGGCGCATCGCCGAGCGCGTGCATCGGCTGACGCGCATCCTGGCCGCCGGACTGAAAAGCCTGGGATTCGAAGCGGTACACGATGCATTCTTCGACACCCTCACGGTTCGCGCCCCGGGACGCGCGGCGGAGCTGGTCGAAGGGGCTCGCCAGGCAGGCTTCAACCTGCGGCCGCTGGACGCGGACACTCTTGGGATTTCCTGCGACGAGACCACCACCCGCGAGCACCTGACGCAGCTGTGGAAGGTTTTTGCGGACAACGGAGCGTTGCCTTCGGTGGACGATCTCGATGAGGATCTCGCCGATTGCATTCCTGCTGAGTTGCGGCGCACCAGTGGTTATCTGGCGCATCCGGTGTTCAATCTCTATCACGCGGAAACCGAGATGCTGCGCTATCTTCGCCGCCTGGCGACCAAGGACATCGCCCTGGACCGTTCCATGATCCCGCTGGGCTCGTGCACCATGAAGCTCAATGCCACCACCGAGATGATCCCCATCACCTGGCCGGAGTTCGCGCGCGTGCACCCCTTCGCGCCCGCCCAACAGGTGAGCGGCTATCACGGGCTCATCGGCGAGCTCGAAGCCATGCTCTGCGAGCTGACCGGCTTCGACGCCGTGTCCCTGCAACCCAATGCGGGTTCCCAGGGTGAGTACGCGGGACTTCTGGCCATTCGCAAGTACCACGCGGATCGCGGCCAAGGCCATCGCGACGTATGCCTGATCCCGTCATCGGCCCACGGCACCAATCCCGCCAGCGCGCATATGGCCGGCATGAAGGTGGTGGTGGTGGCCTGCGACGAGAACGGCAATGTCGATGTCGCCGATCTGCGTGCCAGGGCCGAACAGTATGCCGACAGCCTGGGTGCGTTGATGATCACCTACCCGTCCACCCACGGCGTGTTCGAAGAGGCGATCCGCGAGATCTGCCGGATCATTCACGAACACGGCGGTCAGGTTTACATGGACGGCGCCAACTTGAATGCCATGCTGGGGATCTGCCGGCCCGCCGAGTTCGGTGCCGATGTCTCCCACATGAATCTGCACAAGACTTTCTGTATTCCTCACGGTGGCGGCGGCCCCGGTGTCGGCCCCATCGGCGTGGTTGCGCATCTGGCGCCCTACCTGCCGGACAGTCCGGTGGTGGACAACGTCAACCCGGTGGCCGCGGCAACCGGCACCATCGGCGCGATTGCCGCCGCGCCCTGGGGCTCGGCCTGCATACTGCCGATCTCCTGGGCCTACATCACGATGATGGGCGGTGCCGGCCTGCGCCGCGCCACCGAGATTGCGATTCTCAACGCGAACTACGTGGCCCACCGCCTCAATCCACACTTCCCGGTCTTGTACACGGGCAAGAACGGCAGGGTCGCCCACGAGTGCATCATCGATCTGCGCCCGGTGAAGGCGTCCTGCGGCATCACCGTGGACGATGTGGCCAAGCGGCTGGTGGACTACGGCTTCCACGCACCCACCATGTCTTTTCCGGTGGCCGATACGATGATGATCGAACCCACCGAAAGCGAATCGAAGCGCGAGCTGGACCGATTCTGCGATGCCATGATCGCCATCCGCGGGGAGATCGCCGCGCTGGAATCGGGCCAGGGCGACCCAAAAGACAATCCCCTGGTCAACGCCCCCCACGCCTACCCGTCGCTGGTGGCGGAGGAATGGGATCACCCTTACTCCCGGGAGGTCGCCTTCTTTCCGGCGCCGGAAGTGCGCGAAGACAAGTTCTGGCCCCCGGTGGGCCGCATCGACAACGTCTACGGCGACAAGCACCTGGCCTGCGGATGCCCACCCATGGAAGCCTACAGCGACGCAGCAGACTAGGTCACAAAGAACCCTGAACCCGCGTTTCACGCGCCCTGGACCAGAACATATGTCCGCAACCATGGCCTGGCTTGCTCGTACCGGGAATGTGCTCACCAAGGCCGCCTTCGTCAATCTACTTCCGCCGCAGCTCGTTGACGACGCATTGCCCATCGAACAGGTTCGCAGATTGTTCGCGCAGTTCGTGGATCAGGTCGAAATCGAAAATCACGACTTCTGTAATCGCGTCTGCTGGTTCTGCCCCAACAGCTTCATCGATCGTCGAAGTCGATTGCGGCTGATGAAGGATGGCGTTTTCGAGAAAATCATCGGGGCTCTGGCCGAGATCGACTACAATCGAAACCTCGTCTGGTCCCGTTATCATGAAGCCCTCGCCGACCACTCCGTTTTCGATCGAATTGCCGCTGCGCGGCGAGCATTGCCGCGAGCAACGCTGGTGGTGATCAGCAACGGTGACTACATGGACCGTTCGACGCTACCACAGCTCGAGTCGGCCGGTGTCGACCGCCTGATACTCGATCTTTATCTTCCCGACGGAAAGGAGCGGGACCCGGACGCGCGGGCCAGGGGCCTGCGTCAGTTTTGTCGCCGCACCGGGATTAAGCTGGAGCCGAGTAACAAGGTCGGTTACGTCATCACCGGAACACGCCTCAAAGGCACGCTGGAGATACCGTGTTACACGAGAGAGGGGATCTCCACCCGCGGCGGACTCGTCGAAGTGCCGAAGCTCGCCACCTATCGACGCCGCGCTGTCTGCCTGGCCCCGGTGCGGCACGTGGTCATCGACTACAATGGCCTCGGCATGCTTTGCTGCCAGACCCGCTCCGACGCGGCCGAGCACAAGGACGCAATCATCGGTGATCTGAACCGACCTGGCTACGGATTGTTTCACCTTTACCGTGACCTGGGCGCTGCGCGTCGCGCGCTCCTTGCGCCCGGCGAAAAGGGCGGAGCCTGTCAAAGCTGTGATGTGCGTGATGATGGACCCGACAAGCTCGCGCGTCGCGAATGGATAGCGAAAGCGACCAATGCCATGCCTGGTGTATGGCATCTCGTCGAGCGAATGCGGCGGAAAAACTTTCGCCGACGTTTCATTGAAGCACGTTCGAAGAGCACCTAGTCTGACCGTTCATTTGCCTGATAACAGAATAAGTGCGTTCCCTCTTTCTCTACTGATGCAACTTTTTTCACCGCGGGCCCTGCGGTGACTTCCCTCTGGGGTTTAAGGTGCCGGGGCCGATATGTTCGGTGTGAATGAGTGCCGGTTTAAGGTGCCGGGGCCGATATGTTCGGTGGGTGCGGTTTAAGGTGCCGGGGCCGATATGTTCGGTGTGAATGAGTGTTCAGAAAATATCAAAACCCTTGACACGAAAGAGAGTATCTACAGTCTCGTATCTAGAGTAATTTTTTTACGGCGGATCCCATCGCCACATCGCCCTTGCCGGTGTAGGCTTCGTGATTCTGTTCGATGTCATCGAGCTTGTAGAGGTAGTTGACCATCAGGCCGGCGGATTGTGACAGGCCTCGGGCGGAGGTGTCGGCCAGCCAGTTGATGCGTTCGATTCTGGCGCCGTTGGAGAGATGGAAGTGTGCGACGCGGTTGCGGGCGCGCTGCCCGTTGCGGGATTGCGTCAGATAGCGCGCACACAGGCGCATCAGTATTGGTTCCAGCACAGAGGTGAGATCCGTTCTGCTCATCCAGTCGGGTTGCTCCAGCAGCGATTCGATGGCCTCCACCGGGTCTACCGCGCCGGTGACGGCCTGTAAGGACTGGAATTCACCGTCTTCGAACAGCGCCATCTGGCCGCCGTCTGCGTGCTCCCGCACCCAATCGCGAAATCCGGGGATCGGCGAAAGCGTCGCGAACGTCTTGAGGTTCGGCAGCTCCCTCACCAGATCGTCCACTACGCGCTTGATGAGGAAATTCCCGAAGTTGATGCCGGCCAGGCCCAGATGGCAATTGGAAATGGAATAAAATATCGCCGTATCAGCTTCTTCCGGGTCTCCCGGAGGCGCGTTTTCGTCCAATAATCCTTGCACGTTGTCGGACATGCCCTCTACCAGAGCCACCTGCACAAAAATAAGCGGTTCGTCGGGCATGCGTGGATGAAAGTAGGCGTAGCAGCGGCGATCCTCCCCGAGGCGGTTCTTGAGATCATCCCAGGACAGAATCGCGTGCACCGCTTCGTACTCGATGAGCTTCTCCAGAAGCGTCGCCGGTGTTTCCCAGGTGATGCGTTTCAGATCAAGAAAGCCGATATCGAACCAGGAAGCGAGCAGCGCATGAATGTCGGCATCCAACGCCTGCAGGCGTACGTCCTCCGCCGCGAACATCATCAGCTCGGCACGCAGGTCCACCAGAAACTTCACGCCTTGACTGAGCTCGTTGAACTGGCTCAAGAGCTTGACCCGCGGCGGTACCAGAGTCTCGCGCAGGTAGCTCTCGGCGTGGCGCCGCTCGGCTTCATCGACGGCTTTCTGACGCGCCTCTATGGCGCTATCCACCGCGGCCTCGTCCACATCGTAGTCCCGCGCCAGAATTTCGAGGAAGCGCCGCCGCCCTGTGGAATCGAGTATCAGATAGGTCTCGCCCAGCTCCGCGGCCCTTGCCCGGGCCGATACCTGGCCGCCGCGGGCTTCCAGGCAGGCGTCGATCTGCCGGCGCAGACGGCCGGCGTCGGCATCCGGCAAGTCCGGAGCAACCCCGTCTTTCAACGGGCCCCGGCCCATGCCGCCCAGACGCCAGGCGCGGCGGAATCGCTTCAGGGTGCGATCCAGTATGCTCGGTGCGTGGTCGTTCATTTCCACCGCTCTCGATGGATCGGTTCAGCCGACCCATGCTCTCCATATTAGCGGCCGCCGGCAGCAGAGTTGTGACCCGCGCCCCAGAAGAAGAAGTCGCTGGATCTTCAAGAATGAGTCCACTTCGCAGCCCGTTTCTCCAGGAAGGCGCGCATGCCTTCGCTCTGATCGTGCATGGCGAAGGCAGATTGAAACAGACGGCGTTCGAATTGCAGTCCCTCGGTGAGGGTGGTTTCGTAGGCGCGATTGATGGCCTCCTTGACCATGTAGAGGGCGGGGCGCGACATGCCGGCGATCTCCGCGGCAAGCCCCATGGCTTCGTCCAGCAAGGCGTCGACGGGGTACACGCGGCTCACCAGGCCGGCGCGCTCGGCCTCGGCAGCATCCATGGTTCGCCCGCTCAAGCACATGTCCATGGCCTTGGCTTTGCCGACGGCGCGTATCAGGCGCTGGGTGCCGCCGATGCCGGGCAGCACGCCGAGCTTCACCTCGGGCTGACCGAAGCGCGCGTTGTCGGCGCACACGATCACGTCGCACATCATGGCCAGCTCGCATCCGCCGCCCAACGCGTGCCCGGCCACCGCCGCGATCATCGGTTTACGGCACTTCGATACCCGCTCCCAGTAGCGTGCGAAGTGATCCGACATGTACATGTCGACGGACGTTCTCTCCACCATCTCCGAGATATCGGCACCGGCCGCGAAGGCCTTGTCGCTTCCGGTCAGGACAATAGCGCCGATGGCATGGTCCGTCTCGAAGCCCTCGACGGCGTCGGCGAGCTCTACCATCATGTCGTGATTGAGCGCGTTGAGCACTTTTGGCCGGTTCAACGTCACCAACGCCACCGCGTCGTGAACCGACGTTTGGATGTTCTGGTATTTCATCAGGCGGGATCTCCTCTGGTTTTACCGCTCATTCCATCATAAGCGTCAACGGTTGGCGGATGCACGAGAGCCTCATTTGCGGTAAAAAGTCTCTGTAGGCGCCGGCCGGGAGGCTTTGTTGCAGCGCACAATCTAAGCTATATTGCATAACAAGTCACTAACGCGGGAGTCGGTCGATGACCAGTCACTTCGATGATATTCATGCGCGCTCCATCGGCGATCCGGAAGCATTCTGGGGCGCGGTGGCCGAGGACGTGCACTGGTACAAGCGCTGGGACGCGGTGCTGGACGACAGCAACAAGCCTTTCTACCGCTGGTTCACCGGCGCCCGGCTCAACACCTGCTACAACGCTCTGGACGTGCACGTGGAGAACGGCCGCGCCGATCAGGCGGCACTCATATACGACAGTCCCGTTACCGACACCATCAAGACGTTCAGCTATCGCGAGCTTCGCGACAAGGTCGCGAAATTTGCCGGTGTGCTCGCCGCCCAGGGTGTCGCCAAGGGCGATCGCGTCATTATTTACATGCCGATGATTCCCCAGGCGGTGGTCGCGATGCTGGCGTGCGCGCGGCTCGGCGCGGTGCACTCGGTGGTGTTCGGCGGATTCGCCTCCAACGAGCTCGCAGTGCGCATCGACGACGCACGACCGAAAGTGATCGTGTCGGCCTCTTGCGGTATCGAGCCCGGGCGAATCGTCGATTACAAGCCGCTGCTGGACAACGCCATCGATCTCGCCGCGCACAAGCCGGACAAGTGCATCATCGTGCAACGGGCGGCCAAACAGGCGGTACTCATTGCCGGCCGTGATCTGGATTGGAAGGAGCAGATGGAGGCCGCCACGCCCCATGATTGCGTTCCCGTGGCCGCCACCGATCCGCTCTACATTCTTCACACTTCGGGGACCACCGGCGAGCCCAAGGGTGTGGTGCGCGACAATGGCGGCCACGCCGTGGCGCTCAAATGGAGCATGAGAAACATATACGGGGTCGAGCCCGGAGAAGTGTATTGGGCGGCCTCCGACGTGGGCTGGGTCGTGGGCCACTCCTACATCGTCTACGCACCGCTGTTCAACGGCAGCACGACGATTCTCTATGAAGGAAAGCCTGTTGGCACACCGGATGCAGGCGCATTCTGGCGCGTGATTGCCCAGCACAAGGTGGCGGTCATGTTTACCGCGCCCACCGCGTTTCGCGCCATCAAGAAAGAGGATCCCCAGGGTAAGCTCATCGGTGACTACGATCTCAGCGGCTTCCGAACGCTGTTTCTCGCCGGTGAGCGCACCGATCCCGATACCTTGCACTGGGCGGAAGAGAAACTCGGCGTGCCGGTAATCGATCATTGGTGGCAGACCGAGACCGGTTGGTCGATCTGCTCCAACTGCCTGGGCATCGAGAAGTTGCCGGTGAAGCAGGGTTCTCCCAGCAAGGCGGTGCCGGGAATGGATGTGCGCGTGCTCGATGACAGCGCCGCGCCCGTGGAGCCGGGGACGGTCGGTGCGCTGGTGATCAAGCTTCCACTTCCGCCGGGTACCTTCCCGACCCTGTGGAATGCCGACGAGCGATTCGTCGAGGCCTACCTGTCCGAATTTCCCGGCTACTACAAGACCGCGGACGCCGGCTACATCGATGAAGACGGCTACGTGTTCGTCATGTCGCGTACCGACGACATCATTAACGTGGCTGGACACCGGTTATCCACAGGCGCCATGGAAGAAGTGCTGGCGGCGCATCCGGACGTGGCCGAGTGTGCGGTGGTGGGTGTCGCGGATCAGCTCAAAGGCCAATTGCCCGTGGGTTTTCTGGTGCTCAATTCCGGTGTGGAGCGCGGCGAAGCGGAAATCGTCAAGGAAGTAGTCAACATGGTACGCAGTCAAATCGGACCGGTGGCGGCCTTCAAGACTGCAACGGTAGTAAATCGGTTGCCCAAGACGCGTTCCGGAAAGATCCTCCGTGGTACGATTCAGAAGATTGCCGACGATGTGAAGTGGAAGATGCCTGCAACCATCGACGATCCGGTCATTCTCGACGAGATTACGGAAGCGCTGCAGAGATTGGGCTACGCGCGAGAGGCGTGATCGGTCGACTCAGGAGGCAAACGGTCATGGCAGAGTTCGAAAAGCCGTCTCTGGACGACTGGGCGGCGCGCGCGGTCGAGGAGTTGAAGGGCCGCAATGTCGGTGAGCTCGTGTTGCCGACACCGGAAGGCATCGACGTTAAGGCACTCTATACGGCCGAGGATCTGGAGGGGATCGAAACCCTCGACGGTCTGCCGGGCTTCGCGCCCTTCATGCGCGGGCCACGCGCTACCATGTACGCGGGCCGGCCATGGACGCTGCGCCAATACGCGGGTTTCTCTACGGCAGAGGAATCCAATGCCTTTTTTCTCAGCAATCTCGAGGCGGGACAGACCGGCTTGTCGGTGGCTTTCGATCTGGCCACCCATCGCGGTTACGACTCGGACCATCCCCGCGTGCAAGGCGATGTCGGGAAAGCCGGTGTCGCCATCGACACTGTCGAGGACATGAAGATTCTTTTCGACAACATTCCTTTGGATCGCATATCCGTGTCCATGACCATGAATGGCGCGGTGTTGCCTGTGATGGCCATGTTCGTGGTGGCGGCGGAAGAGCAGGGCGTTTCGCAAAAGCAACTGTCGGGCACTATTCAAAATGACATTTTGAAGGAGTTCATGGTCCGCAATACGTACATCTATCCGCCCGCGCCATCCATGCGCATCGTATCCGACATCATCGGATATACGGCGAAACACATGCCGCGTTTCAATCCGGTGTCTATCTCCGGGTATCACATGCAGGAGGCGGGCGCGACATGCGTTCAAGAGCTCGCCTATACCATTGCCGATGGAATCGAATACGTGCGCGCGGCTATCGCGTCCGGGTTGGACGTGGACGAGTTTGCGCCTCGACTGTCTTTCTTTTTCTGCCTCGGCATGAACTTCTTCATGGAGATCGCGAAGCTGCGTGCTGCGCGGGTTCTGTGGGCGACGCTGATGAAGCGCCATTTTTCTCCCAAGGACGAACGGTCCATGTGTCTCCGAACTCATTGTCAGACGTCGGGTGTCAGTCTCACATTCCAGGATCCCTACAACAACATCGTGCGCACTACCATCGAGGCGCTGGCCGGCGTGCTCGGCGGGACACAGTCACTGCACACCAACGCCTTCGACGAGGCTCTCGGTCTGCCAACCGAGTTTTCCGCGCGAGTGGCGCGCAACACGCAGCTGATCCTGCGCGAGGAGGCGGATGTTTCGAATGTCGTCGATCCGCTGGCGGGTTCCTACTATCTGGAATCTTTGACGGCGAGCCTCATAGAGGAGGCGACCAAGCTCATCGATGAGGTGGAGTCGGCAGGCGGCATGACCAAGGCTGTGGAATCGGGTCTGCCCAAACGCCGAATCGAAGAATCGGCCGCACGCAGACAGGCGCGTATGGATCGTGGTGAGGACATCATCGTCGGGGTCAATAAGTATGCGCCCGCGCAAGACTCCGATATCGAGATTCTCGACATCGATAACGATGCCGTGCGCAGCAATCAGATCGAGCGCCTCCTGCACGTGCGCGACGCCAGGGACGAGAAACGGTGCCGCGAGGCGTTGCAGGCACTGACGGTCGGTGCCGCCCATGAGACGAAGAATCTGCTCGCGCTGGCCATCGAGGCGGCCCGTGCCCGGTCGACGGTGGGCGAGATTTCCGATGCTCTGGAACAGGTGTATTCACGCCACCGCGCGGTCAGCCATTCCATTTCCGGCGTCTACGGCGCGGCCTACGAAGGCGATGAGGGTTTCACCAAGATTCAGAATGAAGTCAGCCGCTTCGCCGAAGAGGAGGGCCGCCGTCCCAGGCTTTTGGTGGTCAAGCTCGGTCAGGACGGCCACGATCGGGGCGCGAAGATTATCGCCACTGCCTTCGCCGATGTGGGTTTCGATGTGGACATCGGACCGCTGTTCCAGACCCCTGAGGAAGCCGCCAAGCAAGCGGTGGAGAATGACGTGCATATCATTGGCGTCTCATCCCAGGCCGCCGGCCACAGAACCCTGGTTCCGCAGCTCATCGAAGCGTTGAAACGCGAGGGAGCCGGCGATATCACCGTCGTTTGCGGCGGCGTGATACCGCCCCAGGACTACGAGGCGCTCCAGGAAGCCGGCGTAGCAGCCATATACGGACCCGGCACCAACATACCGTCGGCGGCAAAAGAGATCCTGAACCTGATTAAACGGCGGCGTTTGGTAACGTAGCTGTCCCCACCTCCAGGAGTTCCAATGCAAGAGATTCTTCGAAAGCTCGAGGAGAAGCGTGAGGCGGCCCGTCAAGGCGGCGGCCAGCGGCGCGTGGCGGCTCAGCATGCCAAGGGCAAGCTGACGGCGCGCGAACGCATCGGTCTATTGCTCGACGAGAACAGCTTCGAGGAGTGGGACATGTTCGTCGAGCACCGGTGCACGGATTTTGGCATGGATGCACAAGTGGTCCCCGGCGACGGGGTCGTCACCGGCTACGGCACCGTGAACGGACGGCTTGTGTTCGTTTTCAGTCAGGATTTCACGGTATTCGGCGGGTCGCTTTCCGAGGCCCATGCGGAAAAAATCTGCAAGATCATGGACCAGGCCATGAAAGTGGGTGCGCCCGTCATCGGTCTCAATGATTCCGGTGGCGCCCGAATTCAGGAGGGCATCGCGTCTCTGGGTGGCTACGCGGAGGTTTTTCAACGCAACGTGCTGGCATCCGGAGTGATACCTCAGGTGTCGATGATAATGGGGCCCTGCGCGGGCGGTGCCGTGTACTCCCCGGCTATGACCGATTTCATTTTCATGGTCAGGGACAGCTCCTATATGTTCGTCACCGGTCCGGAGGTCGTGAAAACCGTTACTCACGAAGAGGTAACCCTGGAGGAGCTTGGTGGTGCCGTAACCCATTCCACCCGTTCCGGTGTCGCCGACGGCAGCTTCGAGAACGATACCGAGGCGTTGCTCATGATGCGCCGCTTCATCGATTTTCTGCCCTCGAACAATCGCGAAAAGCCACCGGTGCGCAGCACCGAGGACCCGGAAGATCGTACCGAGCCGTCCCTGGACAGCCTGGTGCCGGACAATCCCAACAAGGCCTACGACATCAAGGAGTTGATCGTCAAAGTCGTCGACGAGGAGGATTTTTTCGAGCTGCAGGCGCGCTATGCTGAAAATATCGTCATAGGATTTGCTCGCATGCGCGGCTCGACGATTGGCATCGTTGCTAATCAACCTCTGGTGCTGGCGGGGTGCCTGGACATCAAGTCCTCCATCAAGGCGGCACGATTCGTTCGCTTTTGCGATTGCTTCAACATTCCTATCGTCACCTTCGTGGATGTTCCCGGGTTCTTGCCGGGAACGGCGCAGGAGTACGGCGGCATCATCAAGCATGGTGCGAAGCTGCTCTACGCTTTTGCCGAGGCGACGGTACCCAAGATCACCGTAATAACCCGCAAAGCCTATGGCGGCGCCTACGATGTCATGAGCTCGAAGCACTTACGCGGTGATGTGAACTTCGCCTGGCCGAGCGCCGAAATCGCGGTCATGGGACCCAAGGGCGCAGTGGAAATCATTTTCCGCCAGGATCTGGATGACGAAGAGAAGATCGCCAGGCAAACGGAAGATTACCGCGAAAAATTCGCGAATCCGTTCATCGCCGGGCATCGCGGCTACATCGACGATGTCATCCTGCCGAGCACCACGCGGCAACGTATCTGTCGGTCCCTTGCCATGCTCGAGAACAAGAAACTCGAGAACCCATGGCGCAAGCATGGGAATCCGCCCCTTTAGCATGTTCGAGAAGATACTCATTGCCAATCGCGGCGAAATCGCCTGCCGCATCATCAGGACGGCACGCAAGATGGGTATCGCCACCGTCGCCGTGTACTCGGAGGCCGACCGTGACAGCCTGCATGTGGAAATGGCCGACGAAGCCGTATGTGTAGGGCCGCCGCCATCCATGGAAAGTTACCTGGATGTAGCGCGTATCGTCGAAGCTTGCCGGTCGACGGGTAGCGACGCCGTGCACCCGGGTTACGGTTTTCTGTCCGAGAATGCCGCCTTTCCGGATGCACTGGCTGCGGCTGGCGTGACCTTTATCGGGCCGCCGGCGGCCGCGGTCAAATCCATGGGCGACAAGATTACCTCCAAGCGTATCGCCGAAGAAGCCGGAGTCAACAGCGTTCCTGGTCATTTGGAGGTGCTATCGAATGCCGATGAAGCGGTGGAGATCGCATCGGGCATCGGCTATCCGGTGATGCTCAAAGCCAGCGCCGGCGGTGGCGGTAAGGGAATGCGCGTTGCCAACAATGATGAGGAATGCCGAGACGGATTCGAGCGTGCGCGCAGCGAGGCGAAGTCGAGCTTCGGCGATGACCGGATATTCGTCGAAAAGTTCATCACCGAGCCGCGTCATATCGAAATCCAGGTGCTTGCGGATACTCACGGGAACACGATCTATCTGGGGGAGCGTGAATGCTCGATCCAGCGCCGCCATCAGAAAGTGATCGAGGAGGCGCCTTCGCCGTTCGTCGATGGGCAGATGCGCGCCGAAATGGGGGCGCAAGCGGTCTCTCTGGCCCGGGCCGTCGACTACCATTCCGCCGGAACGGTGGAGTTCATTGTCAGCAGGGGATCGCAACTTCTATTTTCTCGAGATGAATACACGACTGCAGGTGGAACATCCGGTCACCGAGGCGGTGACGGGGCTCGACCTCGTGGAGCTCATGATCCGCATCGCCGCGGGCGAATCCCTGGAGATCAAGCAGTCCGACGTGAACATCAATGGCTGGGCGATGGAATCGCGGATCTACGCCGAGGATCCGCGCCGGGGCTTTCTCCCTTCCTGCGGCAGGCTGGTGCGATATCAGCCTCCGTCCGGGGACAGCCTGCGCTTGGACAGCGGAGTGCGCGAGGGCGCCGAAATTCCCGTCTACTACGATCCGATGATCGCCAAATTGATCACTCATGCCGATGATCGATCCGGGGCCATCGCGAAGATGCGACTCGCTCTCGATGAGTTCTATTTGCAGGGTATCGCTCACAATATGCACTTCCTCTCTGCGATCTTCGGAAATCCCCGATTCGCCGACGGGCAATTGAGCACGAATTTCATCGATGAAGAATTTTCTGGCGGTTATGATCCCGAACGAACAGATGCACAGTCGTGGCGTACGCTCGCATGTGTGGCGGCGGTCGTGCATCAGCGTCTGCGCCGACGGGCGAGAGGGATCAGTGGTCGGATGTCGGCAGACGCCGCCGAAGCACCCCGAGACTGGGTGGTCAGCCACGGCGACAAACGCAGTGAGGTGACGATCATCGGCGCCGGCGACTACGATGAGGTTCTCGTCGACGGTGTATCGGTAAAGATACGGTCGGAGTGGGTGCCGGGCGAACGATTGTTCAGGGGAACGATAGACGAAAATTCCGTATGCGCGCAGATTGAGCGTGCCGGCATCGGTTATCGGCTTGCCATGGGTGGTGTCGTCATCGAGGTTCTGGTTCTCACGCCGCGCGCGGCGGCACTGAACGCGTTGATGCTTGTCAAGAAATCTTCCGAGTCGTCGCGGTTTCTGCTCGCGCCGATGCCGGGGCTTCTGGTTTCTGTTGCCGTGCAATCGGGCGACGAAGTGGATCCGGGCCAGGAGCTTGCCGTTGTCGAAGCGATGAAGATGGAGAATGTGCTGCGCGCCGACGAGCAGAAAAAGGTCGCGTCGGTGCTTGTGTCTCCCGGAGAGAGCGTCAGCGTCGATCAACCGATCATCGAGTTCGTGTGATGCACCGAAAAGTACTGCCTGTCGGAGCGCCGATGTAGATGGCAAAGTCATCAGCCGAGCAGACTCCCGATCCGGTAAAGCTTGCGGAAGCAGTCTTTGCCGGTGACCGGCGCGCTTTGGCGCGAGCGGTAACCCTGGTGGAATCGTCGCGCAAAGATCACCAGGATCTGGCTGCGAAGCTGATGGAGCAGTTGGCTCCGTTCTCCGGGACGTCCATTCGCATTGGAATCTCCGGTGCCCCGGGCGTCGGCAAATCGACCTTCATAGAGGCATTCGGCAATCATCTGCTGGGCCTGGGTCATCGGGTCGCAGTTCTGTCCGTGGATCCGACTTCCACTTTGAGCGGCGGCTCGATTCTCGCAGACAAGACGCGCATGCCGATCCTCGCCCGGGCGCAGGCGGCATTCGTCCGTCCGTCGCCGGCCGGCGATACCCTCGGCGGGGTCGCACGGCACACACGGGAAAGCATCCTCGTGTGTGAGGCCGGTGGGTTCGACGTGGTCATCGTCGAGACGGTGGGTGTCGGGCAATCGGAGACGGCGGTGGCCCACATGACCGACGTGTTCGTGCTGCTGCTGCTGCCTGATTCCGGAGACGAGCTTCAGGGGATCAAGCGTGGCATCGTGGAGCTCGCCGACCTGGTGTTGGTGAACAAGGCCGACGGAGAGCTCGAGTCCCACGCCCAGCGAACCGCGGCGGAATACGCCAACGCCTTGCGGTTGATGCGCCCCCGCTCGCGCCACTGGGAAGTCCCGGTGCGCACATGTTCGGCATTGACCGGCGACGGCGTAGCCGAAGTTTGGTCGTTGGTGGAGCAGTATCGAGAATTGCTGAGTGAGAGTGGCGAGCTCGCTCACCGGCGCGCCGGGCAGGCACGTTCCTGGCTGTGGAGCGAAGTCTCGGCGCATCTCATCGATGCACTCAAGTCGGACGCCCAGGTAAAGAAGCAATTGCCCGAATTCGAGCGACGCGTCGCCGACGGTACGCTCACGCCGGCGGCCGCTGCCCGGAGCCTGGTGGAAATTTTCGTCGAGGGCGGATCAGCACCGAGTTCATCCGACAGTCCGGATCCCCAACGGCAGATACGTCGATGATCGGCAAGCTGAATCATATTGCCATTGCGGTGCCGGATTTGGCGGCGGCCAGCGCTATCTATCGGGATACTCTGGGTGCGCGGGTGTCCGCGCCGGTGGAACAGCCGGCCCACGGCGTGACCACGGTGTTCGTGGAGCTCGCGAATACCAAGGTCGAGCTGCTGTGCCCGCTGGGCGAAGATTCGCCCATCGCCGCGTTCCTCGAGCGCCATCCCGCCGGCGGCTTACACCACCTGTGCTACGAGGTGGAGGATATCCGCGCCGCCCGGGATCGATTGACAGCCTGCGGCGCACGGGTGCTCGGTGACGGTGAGCCGCGCATCGGCGCCCACGGCAAGTCCGTGCTGTTCCTGCACCCGAAGGATTTCTGCGGCACGCTCATCGAGCTGGAGCAAGCTTGAGCCCACCCCGGTGCCGCTGTCAGGGCTCCGGCAGATCCCGCACTATCCGCGGGTACCAGAACCCGAGTGTGATTGCCCGGGTCACCATGAGCACCGTCAGCGCCGCCCACAGGCCGTGGTTGCCCCACAGGGGTAGCAGCAACCAGACCGCGATCAGGAAGACGCCCAGCGACAAGATCATCGCATTTCTCATGGCGACCGTTCTGGTGGTGCCGATGAAGATGCCGTCGAGCTGAAAGCTCCAGACCGAAACAATCGGCGCAACCACCAACCATGGGAGAAATTCCACGGCCATTGCCCGTACCTCGGAGATCCCCGTGATCAGCGCGACGATGGCCGGACCAAACGCCGCGTAGCAAGGCAGTAGAGTACCGCTACCAGGCCGGCACAAACTGTGGAAGCGTGGACCGCGTTGAAAAGCGCCCGGCGGTTTCGAGATCCGTATGCAGCCCCCGCGAGCGCCTCCACCGCGTGGGCGAATCCATCCAGGCTGTAGGCCATGAAGGTGAAAAAATGCATGAGCACGGCATTTGCCGCGAGAGTGATGTCCCCGAGCCTGGCGCTGATGGAGGTGAAGTGGAAGAAAGCGAATATCAGGCACAAGGTACGCACGAAGATATTCAGATTGAGGCTTAGAAGCGTTTTCAAACGCGCGCGATCGAGTAAACGATAGGGCTGCCAGTGACCCTCCAGTCGCGAGAGAATTCTGCGTATCAGGAACAAGCCGAAAACAGCAGCGCCGTATTCACTGATCAGCGATGCTGCCGCGACGCCTTCCACGCTCCATCCGAAGCCGATGACGAAAAGCAAATCCAGCACGACATTGGTGATGTTCAAAAGCAACATCAGAGCGAGTGCGGCGCGGGTATTCTGGATTCCGATGAAGAAACCCAGAACCACGTAGTTGATGAGCGTGGCCGGGGCCGCGAACACGCGTACGTCGTAGTACTGTTTCGCGAATCCTTCCACCATGGGGCTGCCTTCCAATGCCCAGAAGGCGAGCTCGCTTGCGGGGGCGCGAAGAGCGAGGATGCTGAGCCCGAGGACAGCGGCGAGAATCAGTGCCCTGGTGAGGGTTGCGCGAAGCTCGTCATAATCCCGCGCCCCCACATCCTGGGCGACCAGCCCCGTGGTTCCCATGCGTAGAAACCCGAAGCCCCAGTAGAGAAAGCTGAATACCACGGCGCCCAGCGCCACGGCTCCGATGAAAGTGGGATTCGGCAGGTGCCCGACTACTGCGGTATCCACGATGCCCACGAGGGGAATCGAGACGTTGGACAACACAATCGGCCAGGCCAGCGACCAGACACGGCGATACCAGCCGGCGCGGGTGGTTGGCAGGGTCGTATTCACCGGGCCTCCGCAGGCGGCTCGTCAAGCCCTGCAAAAGTAATTTTTCAGTGCGCTCAGGGTTCTGTCGGTGACGTAGTAGTCACCATCGAGAATTTCTGTATGCGCCTTATTCCATCTTGTCGACGCATAATCCCAACCGATGAGAAATGTCTTCTTGTCCGTATCGCCCAGGATGCGCCGGAGCTTACGGGTGATGACGCTCTGAAAATAGGAAAGCACTTTCGGATCCCGATCGCCGGTTACCTTGAGGAGTTGTTTTGCCGAAATGCGCCCATTTCTCCCGGCAAAAGCTTCCAGGCGCCGCCGGTGATTGTCTGCCAGCTCGTGCATGAGTTGTATGGTGAGATCGCGGTTGAGGTCGATGGGTTCGCGCCACTCTTGCTGGCCTCGACGACGAGTCTCACGTTTGCGTCGCGGCCTAGCCTTGCTCGGCCACGAAGTGCTTATAAATACCGATGAGCTCTTCGGGTTCGAAGTTGATGATCACGATTTCCTGACCCGGCGTTATTTGATCCGGCTTTTGTCCCCTGCGGTTCTTTTTGAAGTTTTACAGATGGGATTCTGTCGCCTTCCTGTGAATCAGCTTGCCCAGAAAAGAACTGGACTGATTTTGCAGCAGCTCATCCGCGTCGCGGGGAATGTCGATCTTGTAGGTATTCACCTCTTTGCCGCGCCGAATAGCCATGCCCTGGGCGAAGTTCGTCGTTATTCCGTCGTGAATGATCCCCCAGATCCCCTGATTGTCGCCGCTGCGCACCGTACGCACATAGAAAATGGAGTCCGGATTGTACTTGCCGTCGCGCATGAGTAACTCGGCGATAGTGGCGGCCTCCAGCCGGTACGGTTTAGTGATGATTCTCAGCTCCTGGTCAGGCGCGAGCGTATCGTCCCGGGCGATCTCTCCAGGAGTCGTTATCTCGAAGTACTGAATCGTTTTGACCACGGAAATCGGCTGATCAGGGTTGGCGGCATAACGTTGAAGCACTTCACGCACGGTGAGCTCCAGTACTTCGTCGCCGTCGAGGATTTTGATGGTTCTACTCAGATCGCCTCCTGACTCAGCGATGATTTTCTCCGGCGTCACCGTCTCAATCTGTTCCGCCTCCCGGATGACGGTGATCGGAGTGTCCGGTTCGAGAGCCGGGTTGCTCGCCAGGTCTTTCGGCGTCGTGAACTCGATGGTGGATTCGGGTAGCAGGGAGATGATCTGGTCTTTCGATACGAAGTGGTCGGCGTTTTTCGCCGGGATGGGCTCGGCCTGGGTCTCGGTGAGCTTGGTGATGTAGGCCTTGGCCTGGCTTTCCACGTCCGGCACCTCAACGGCCGCGGTTTGGGTTTGGGTTTGCGTTTCGGCCTGGCCGGCGGACGCCGGCTCTACGGCCAGGCGCTCATCGCTCGTGAACAGGCTGTCCTGGAAGAAAAAGCCCAGGGCCGCGAGAACAACCGCGATTCCGACGACGATCAATGCACTGCGCATGGACTACCTCCTTCCGCCCCCCCTGGGGACGGCCCCCGTCACCGCAACCGGCTGGCGACGCCGGTCGCGGCGCTTCGTGGGATCTCTCCCATCTCCTCGCATCTCCCGGCGCGCAAGCCCGGAGATGCTGCCCGTATGGCCGGTACGGCGCCGTGAATCGGCTTCCATAATAGCCCATTTAGGCCGGCACACGAACCCATGGACGACTGGCACCAGCAATCCCTCCAGCACGCTTGGAGGGTCGCACACGGGCCAAATCCCAGTATCATGGCGGCACGTCGGATGACCACCATGACTTAGGATGAAATCACCATGATCGGGTTGTATTCGAGAATCGGTTCGGCATTATTGATTACGGCGATCTGGTTGACAGGTTGTGCCGTTGCGGTGGATGAGGGCAGTAAGGCAGCCGAGAGCGCCCTGTCGAAGTCTGTTCTGCGCGTCGGCGTGACGGCGAACTATCCGCCCCTGGTCGACAAGGTGAATGGCAAGCTGGTCGGAATGGAGATCGACTTCGCCAATGAGGTGGGAAAGGATCTCGGCAAGCGCATGGAATTCGTAGAGCTCCCCTGGAAACAGCTCATACCGGCGCTGGCCGACGGAGACATCGATATCATCATGTCCGGCATGTCCATCACCGCCGGGCGCGAGAAGCAGATATCCTTTACCGATCCTTATATGCAGATCGGGCAGATGGCCATTACGCGCATAGACGAAATTCAGAATCTTGGGAGTTTGACCGCATTGCTCAATGCTCCTATCACCGTCGGCTTCGAATCGGGAACCACCGGTGAAAGCTTCGTCAAAACGAATATGCGCAACGCCAAGCCCCGGCCCGTCGAATCCATCGATGCTGCCATCGCCGCGCTCAGGAGCCGCGAAATAGACGCATTCATTCACGACGCCCCCACGGCCTGGCGCATCGGCAGTGACCCGGCCTATCAGGACCTCATCGGGCTCTATTGGCCACTGACCGATGAGAGCCTCGGTTGGGGCGTGCGGATCTCGGACCAGGCATTGCGCACCACGCTGAACGACGAGGTCGCGGCAATGAAAAAGGACGGACGGATTGCCCGTATCACACACGAGTGGATCAAGGTGCGAGTCCAGGTGAGGTGAGTGCCAGGAGCATTCCACGCCACATCCCGCGCGCATGGATTTTTCGCGCGCCGCGCTTGAATCTTGCCGAAATCGTCGCAGCCCTGGCGCAATCCGGTGCCCTGGCGGTGCCGTTGCTCGGCGACGAGTGGCGGCTTTTGCTTTTGGACGCGGCACGCGCCGGGCGTTTTCGCCCAGCCCGGCCGCTGGTGGGTAAAGGTGAACGCCTGGTGCGCCAACGCATGGAGGTGTGCGAGCATTTTTCTGCTGACAGTGTTTTTCGCATACTCGCCAGGGAATTCCAGGCACTTTGGGATGATCTACTCGAGCGTGCGTCGTGCAGTCCATTCACGGGCCGGTTGGTCTTCAACGATCTCATGCTGCAGAGATACAGCGTCGGCGAAGTAGGCATCACGCCGCATCGGGATCGCACCGGTTATCGAAATCTCGTCTGCCTGTTTGTCCTCGAAGGCAAAGGACGTTTCTATCTCTGTGACGATCGTGCCGGGGGCGGAGCCCGGGAGATCCCCCACGTTGCCGGTGACCTGCTGCTGATGCGGGCCCCGGGGTTCCAGGCCTCTGCCGAGCGCCCCTTTCATTTCGTGCGTGATATTCAGTCCCCACGCACGGTATTCGGTCTGCGCCAGGATTGCGCCGCAGACCCGTCAGGAGGGCCGGATGGGGTTGCGCCGGTTCACGGGCTCGGCTAGTGTTTCCTCCTTTCACCCCCCGTGTCGCGCCGACCTCCAAGCGTGGTCCGGCGAGGAGGATTTCATGTCTGGTGATGAAGCAATTCGGGAACGAATCGATGCTCTGATCGGGTCCAGTCGGGCCGTGCTTTTCATGAAGGGCACGCGCGAGCAGCCCCAATGCGGATTCTCCGCCACCACCGTGGGCATTCTGGACTCACTTCTGGCGGACTATGTGACCGTCAACGTGCTCGAGGACCCGGCGATTCGCGACGGCATCAAGGCCTATTCCGACTGGCCGACCATCCCGCAGCTCTATATCGACAAGGAGTTCACCGGTGGCTGCGACGTCGTCAAGCAGCTGTTCAACACCGGCGCGCTGCATGAAGCGCTGGGCGTGGAAGCCCCGGACCGCACACCGCCGGAGATCGAGGTAAGCGACTCCGCCGCAGAGGTCATGCGTAATGCGTTGCAGGGCCAGCCGGGGGCGTCGGTGCATCTTTCCATCGACGGGCGCTGGCAGCACAATTTCGCCCTCGGGCCGGCCGAGGGTCACGAGATAAGGTCCGAGTCCAACGGCGTGGTAATCCTCCTGGATGTCGGGTCCGCGCAGAAAGCGCGCGGTCTCAAGGTGGATATGGTCGAAACGCTGCACGGCACGGGCTTCGAGATCAAAAACCCCAACGCACCGGGTGCCGACGCCCAAACCTGACCACCGGCCTGGCACCATGGACAGGCCCCGCACGCTGACGATCGAAAATGGTCACAAGGCGTCGCCGACTTTTTCGCAAGCCGAGATGTCGGGACGCCTGCAGCGTCTGCGCGCTCATATGGCGCGCGAGGACATGGATGCCGTCCTGTTTACCTCCATCCACAACATCAATTACTTCACGGACTTCGTTTACTGCTCGTTCGGGCGCCTATACGGATTAGTGGTCACCCAGAAGACCTCTACCACCATCAGTGCGAACATCGACGGTGGGCAGCCGTGGCGGCAGAGTTTCGGGCGTCAGCTGACCTACACCGATTGGCAACGGGACAGTTATTTCACCGCAGTCAAAGAGCTTATCCCGGGCGCCCGCCGGGTCGGCGTGGAGCTCGACCACCTGAGCGTGGAAAACCACGAGAAACTGGCCGCCGCCCTGGGGCAGGCGCGGCTGGTGGATATCGGCGTTCCTACCATGCAGTTGCGCCTGATAAAATCCGCCCAGGAGATCGCTCTCATCGCGCAAGGCGCGCGCATCGCGGATGTTGGTGGTTGGGCCTGTGTAGAAGCCATCGGTGAGGGTGTGCCCGAGTACGAGGTGGCGCTGCATTCCACCGCTGCCATGGTGCGGGAAATCGCTCATGCTTATCCACACACGGAACTCATGGACACGTGGACCTGGTTTCAATCGGGCCTCAACACCGATGGCGCGCACAATCCCGTGACCACGAGGCGTCTCAGCCGGGGCGATATTCTCAGTCTCAACTGCTTCCCGATGATCTCGGGCTACTATCATGCCCTCGAGCGCACCTTGTTTCTGGATTCTGCCAGTCCTCGCGAGATCGCGCTCTGGGAGATCAACTGCCAGGTGCACCGGCGCGGTCTCGAGCTCATCGCTCCGGGCGCGCGCTGTGCGGACATTGCCACCGAGCTCAACGAGATCTATCGCGAACACGACCTGCTTCAGTATCGCACCTTCGGCTACGGTCACTCATTCGGCACCCTGTGCCATTACTATGGCCGTGAGGCAGGGCTCGAGCTCCGGGAAGACATAGAAACGGTACTGGAACCCGGCATGGTGGTATCCATGGAGCCCATGATCATGCTGCCCGAAGGGCGCGACGGTGCCGGAGGCTACCGCGAGCACGATATCCTCGTGGTGACCGAGGACGGCGCGATCAATATCACCAAGTTTCCCTTCGGTCCGGAACACAACATCGTCAGCAAGTGAGGTAGAACCATGGCTGAATGCTTCAAGGTTGGTCTGGTGCAGAACCGTGCCGGCGCCGATATGCAGGCCAATATCGCCGAGTGCAGCGATCTGGTGCGCCGGGCTCACGACCAGGGTGCCGATCTGATTTGCCTGCCGGAAATGTTTTCCTGTTTCTATTCCAGCGATGGCACGTTGGATGTGGGTCCGTATCCCGAAGACAGTCATCCGGCGCTGCAGCACTTCAGCGAGCTCGCCCGCGAGCTCGGCACCTGGATACAACCGGGTTCCGTGGCGATCGAGACGCCTGCCGGGAAACTGCGCAACCGCGCCGTGATGATGGACCCGACGGGTGGCGTGGTAGCGCAATACGACAAGGTGCACATGTTCGATGTGGATCTCGCCGACGGAGAAAGCTACCGGGAGTCCGGGATCTTCGAGAGTGGCGAGCAAGCGGTATTGGCGCCTACGCCATGGGGTTTGGTGGGGTTGACGGTGTGCTACGATCTGCGCTTCGCCTATCTCTACCGAAGTCTCGCTCAAGCCGGCGCGCGCTATTTGACCGTGCCGGCGGCGTTCATGCGCACCACCGGTAAGGCGCACTGGCAGGTGTTGTTGAGAAGCCGCGCCATCGAGACGGGCTGCTATGTGTTTGCCGCCTGCCAATGGGGGGCCCACGGTGACGCAGTGACCTACGGGCATTCCCTGGTGGTCGCACCCTGGGGCGAGGTGATAGCCGATTGCGGCGAGAGCGGCGGTGTCGCTGTCGTCGAGGTGGATCCGGCGAAAGTGGAGGAGGCCAGGGCGATGGTCCCGGCGCTGCGCCACGATCGCCGCTTACGCTCCCCGAAACCCGCAAGCGTCGGCCGCGCCAGCGGCTAGCGGTCTTTCCCACAGGAGCGATAAAATTGGGGGACAGATCTATTTTCCCCTGCAGATCAGTGATTCAGCTCCAGCTCGATGGTGCCGGAAACCTGCACCGTGACCGATTGCACTCCCGGCTCCAGAGTGGGCGCCGTGACCCTGCCGCTCTCGGACATCGCCGATACGGCGCGCATGCGCACCGGTGCCGGTGACGCGCCTGACGTGGAGACATCCATGGCGACGATTCGATATTTCGATCGGCCCAGCTCGTCGGTTATCAATTTCCCCCGGCGTCGGAACCGGCTCAGCGCCAGGGTAATCAACTCGTCCTCCACTGCCTGGCGCACATTCGGCGAAATAGCGTAACGCAATGACGCTACCGACAGGCGTTCTTGCAGCTCACCGACGAGGCGGCTGAGGGTCGCCACGTCGTTGCTTTCCAGGCGGATGGATTGGCGGACTCGCCAACCACTGATGCTTTGGTTGCGATAGACGGGCTCCTGGCGGTATTGCAGTGTCTGGACTTTGATGGGGCTTGCTTGCCTCGCGAGCTCTACCGCCCAGGCGATGGCGCGATTGACGTCGTCGGCCATGCTGGTCGGATTCTGGCCGTTGCGTTCTTGGTACATGACCACTACTAAGGTATCGTTGTCGACTTCCCGGGTTGCACTTACCCGGAAGTTCACGCGATCGTAGGTCGGCGAAAGATCATGGGCGGCGACCGGCGTCGTTGCGATGACTGCAACGACGAGTGCGGCTGGAAGATGCAGTTTGCAGATCATTTGTCGTTAATCTCCGGTCGTGTTTTTGACGAAGTGTGCGTTCAGACGATGGACGGCGGCGTCGAGCACTTCGTCGCGCTTGCAAAAACAGAAGCGGACAAGGTGATCGATGTCGTCGGAGGCGTAAAGCGCGCTGACGGGCACTACGGTGACGCCCGCCTCGACGGTCAGATAGTGACAGAAGTCTACATCGCTGCCGTCGAATCCCAGCCCGCGGAAATCCGCATTCATGAAATAGGTCGAATGGCAGGGCAACACATCGAATCCGACCGCGCGCAGCCCGCGCTCCAGCAGGTCGCGCTTGGCCTGCAGATCAACACTGAGTTGCGTGTACCATTTCTGCTCCTTGTCGAGCCCATAGGCGACGGCGCGCTGTAAGTTTGGTGGCGTCGTAAATACCAGAAACTGATGGGCTTTTGCAACGATGCCGAGCAGCGCAGGCGCCGCGGTGATGTAGCCGACTTTCCAGCCGGTCATGGAGAATGTCTTCCCCGCGGAGGCAATTCGAATGCAACGCTCGCGCATACCCGGCAGCGTCATCAAGGGGATGTGACGGCGGCCGTCGAAAATCAGATGCTCGTAGACCTCGTCGCAGATGGCGTAGCAATCGAACTTTTCCAGCAGCTTGCCGATGGCGGTGAGTTCGTCGTGGCTGAAAATCTTGCCGGTGGGGTTCATCGGCGTATTGAAAAGAATACATTTGGTCTTGTCGGTGAAGGCGGCCTCGAGCCTCTCCCAGGGGATTTGCCAATCCGGCGGCTCCAGCCGCACCAGGCGGGGGTTGCCGCCGGCACGTTTCACCATGGGCAGGTAGCTGTCGTACAGAGGCTCGAAAAGCACGACATCGTCACCGGGCTCCACCAGCGCCAGAATGCTCGCCGCCAGCGCCTCGGTGGCGCCCGAGCAGACCATGACTTCCGTCTGCCAGTCGGCCTCGAGGCCGTAGAAGTGCCCATCGTGGGCGGCCACGGCCTGGCGCAGTTCGGGCACGCCCATCATCGGCGGGTACTGGTTGGAGAACTGGCGGGTGGCGCTGGCCAGGGCATCCAGCATGGCGGCGGGACCTTCCTGGTCGGGGAATCCCTGGCCCAGGTTGATGGTCTGGTGTTCCCTGGCGAGCCGGGACATCACCTCGAAGACCGTGGTTCCGAAGCCCGCGAGGGTGCTATTGAAGGCTCTCACGGTCTTCTCTCCATCTGGTGCATTCTGGAAAATTCATAGGCTTAGACTAGACTCATGACATAAATTATAAGACTCCAGCGAGTCCCCATGCGTCCTCCCGTGAGCCGAGCCAGCCGAAAGGACCCCGGCGGTTTGCAGGGGTGTAGTCGCCCCCATGTCGCCCTTGCCTTTGTCCTCCTGATAGCGGCGCAATTCGCGCTGGCGCCCGCCCACGCGCAGAACTCCCTGCTTACCCAGGCGCGTGCCTACATGGCCGACGGTAACCCCCAGGCGGCCTATGAGGTGCTCACGCCCTTTGAGTCGAGTCTCGCCGGTGACCCGGGCTACGACTATCTGCTCGGAATCGCGGCCATGGACAGCGGCCATCTCACCCACAGTGTGTTCGCCCTGGAACGGGTGCTCGCCGTGCAACCGGATAATGTGCTCGCCCGTGCGGAGATTGCCCGAGTCTATCTCATGCTGGGTGAGGTGAGGACCTCCCGGCAGGAGTTCGAAACCGTCAACAGCGCGGACGACCTGCCGCCGGCGGCGCGCAATACGGTGGAACGCTATCTTACGGCGTTCCGGGCGACCCCGGAGGAAGGTGCGGATTTCAAGGGCTTTCTCGCCGTCACCGTCGGCTGGGACTCCAACGTCAACGCCGCCAGCGACATATCCAGTGTCGCGATTCCCGGGGCCGGCGGCGCCATCTTCATCCTGGATCCGGCTGCGCGCGAGGTCGACGATGTGTTCACCACCGTTGCCGGTGGCGCCAGCGTAAGCTTTCCTCTCACCGACAGCCTGCGCGTCAACGCAGGCGTCAACGCCTACTCGAAGTTTCTTCCCAACCAGACGCAACTGGAAACGCAGTCCGTCAACGGCTACGCGGGGCTGGATCTGACCCAGGGGGACACGATCTATACGGTGGCGGCTCAGGGCGAGCACTTTCTCCTGGATCGCGACACCTACCGCAATGCATTCGGCGGCCTTGTGCAGTTCCGCCATGTGTTCAGTAATGTGAATCAGGTCACAGGTTACGCTCAGTATGCGCGCCTGGAATATCCACAACAGTCATTCCGTGACGGTAATCGCTTTACACTGGGCGGCGCCTATTCCAGCATACTGCCAGGCAAATTTGCGCCCACCGGATTCATCGGCGGATTCGGTGGTGTGGAGGAGCCGGACGACAACAGCTTCGATTTCCTGAAGTATCATTTCGCCGGCCTTCGAATGGGTGGCCGCATGCGATTCAACCAGCAGGCGTCGTTGTTCGGTTTCTTCAACTACGAGCGACGCTACTATGAAAGTGTCGATCCGCTGTTCAATCAACGCCGTGAGGATAATCACTACGGTGTTCGTGTGGGCAGCGACTATGCGTTTGCGCGTCAATGGACATTCACGCCGGCGGTGGATTACATACGAAGCGATTCGAGCATACCGGTTTTCACCTACGACCGGTGGATCGTCTCGGCGACCATGCGCGTGGATTTCGACTGACGAGGTAAGGTTCATGAAGACGCCAAGCGCGAGATTCACGATCGGCCGGATGGCTCTTGCCGGTTTGATAATGATCCTGGCAATGCCCGCCTCCTTCGCCAATGTCGGGCGTGTCGAGTTCAGCATTGGTCAGGTGTCCGGTATCGACAGTACCGGAAAACAACGGCGTCTCGTCAAGGGCTCTACACTGAGCGCCGGTGACACGGTGCGCACCGCGCGCGGCAGAGCGCAGATTCGATTCACTGACGGCAGCTACACGTCGTTGCAACCGAACACGGTATTTCGCATCGATGATTATCACTACGATGCGAAAAGAAAGGAGGAGTCGGTCAGCTTTTTCAGCCTCCTGAAGGGTGGGCTTCGCACCATCACCGGTATCGTCGGCAAGCTTCGTAAAAAGGCGTACCGGCTGACGACACCGGTGGCCACCGTGGGTATCCGCGGCACGGAATATCTGGCGGTAGTCGGCAACAGTCTCACGGTGCACGTGGGAGACGGGCGAGATCGATGTGTGCAGCCAGGCCGGCTGCAGGGCCTTCGGCTCTCATCAGACGGGTTATGTGGCCAGCGCCGGCTCCCTGGCCGTTCTTGCCGAGCACCCGCCGAGCCTGGCACCGCCCCAGGAGCGCCAGGTGTATGCCTACAACGGTGGTTACCAGAATCAGTTCGACGCGGCGGCGGACTTCAGAGGCGCCGACCAGCTGCCGGGCGCCCTTGCGGGCGGCCTTGCGGATGGCCCCTTCTATGCGCTGGCGGTTTCCTGGGGTGAGAATTCCTCCATCGCCGATTTGTTCGCCGCCGGCCTGCTGTCGCCGCCCGGCGAGCTCACCACCGGGGGCTTCGACAGCAACGGCGGTCTGTCCGAATACTCCAACAACAATTTCGGCAGCGTTCCCATTAGCGGCGACCTGGGGTCGGCGAGCTTCGCGGACGTGGGCGTCGCCGATGCCACCGTCGGCTGGGGCCGTTGGACCATGGGCAATATCACCGCCGGCACCAGCGGCGGAGGCAGCACGCCGGTCAATCTGAGCGGCTCCAGCAGCCACCACTACGCCATCGGCCTGCCCACCGCGGTCATGCCCACCAACCGCGCCACCTACTCCCTGGCAGGGGCCACCAGCCCGACTCTGGCCAGCGGCAGCGGCGCTCCCGGCACCCTGAACAGCGCAAATCTGATCGCCGACTTCGCCTCCTCCTCGGTGAACCTCAATATGGATTTGACCGTCAACGGCAACAACTACGTCACCACCAATCTGCCCATGAGCCTGGGTAACGCGCCCAACGACTTCACCTTCTCCGGAAGCGGTGTGACGAGCAATGCCAGCGACTGCATCTCGGTCGGCTGCACCACCTTCGTGGAAGGATTTTTCGCAGGCTCCGACGGCTCCCACGCGGGCCTTGCCTACAAGACCCAGATCCCCGGCGACTACATCAACGGGGCCGCTGCCTTCAAGAAGGACTGACGGGTTAATTGGGGACAGATCTATTTATCTCTCTGCCGCAGCGCGGCAGAGAGATAAATAGATCTGTCCCCAATTAACCCGTTCCGATTGCCTCCAGTCGCCGTCCGTGTTAAGAAAACCCCTTATATGTACGTCATTTTGGCGGTCCAGGTGGGGCTTGTCCGTGTGCTCGTCCTGGGATCCAGGCAGGAATTGTCATGTCGATAATGCCCATCGAAAAATATCAGGCCTTCGAGCCGGTCAATCTCCCGGACAGGCAGTGGCCCAACCGTGTCATCAGCGAGGCTCCCGTGTGGTGCAGCGTCGATCTGCGCGACGGCAACCAGGCTCTCATCGACCCCATGGACAGCGAGCGCAAGATGCGCCTGTTCAGGGTTCTGGTGGACATGGGCTTCAAGGAAATAGAAATCGGCTTCCCGTCGGCTTCCCAGACGGAGTTCGACTTTCTGCGCACGCTCATCGACGAGGACCTGATCCCGGATGACGTCACCGTTCAGGTGCTCACCCAGAGCCGCGAGCATCTCATCGAGCGCACCTTCGAGAGCCTGGCGGGCGCCAGGCGGGCTATCGTGCATCTCTACAACTCCACCTCGACTCTGCAGCGGCGGGTGGTCTTCGGGCTCGACCGCGACGGCATCACCGACATCGCCGTCAAGGGCGCCGAGCTCATCAAGAAGTTTGCCGCCCACATGAATGGCACGGAGATCATCCACCAGTACTCGCCGGAGAGCTTCACCGGCACCGAGCTCGACTACGCCGTGGAGATCTGTAACGCGGTGACGGATGTCTGGGAGCCGACGCCGGAGAAGAAGACCATCATCAATCTGCCGAGCACGGTGGAGATGGCGACGCCCAACGTTTACGCCGATCAGATCGAGTGGTTCTGCCGCCACGTAAAAAACCGCGACAGTCTGGTTATCAGCCTGCATCCGCACAACGATCGGGGCACCGGCGTCGCCGCTACGGAGCTCGCCTTGATGGCGGGAGCGGACCGCATCGAGGGTACGTTGTTCGGTAACGGCGAGCGCACCGGCAACGTGGACGTTGTCACTCTGGCCGGCAATCTGTTCACCCAGGGCGTCGACCCGAAGCTCGATCTGTCGAATATCGGTGAGTTGCGCGAGGTTGCCGAGTATTGCACCCGGCTACCGGTGCATCCCCGCCATCCCTATGCCGGCGATCTGGTCTATACGGCATTCTCGGGCTCCCACCAGGACGCCATCAAGAAGGGTATGGCGGCCATGGAGAAGAGCAACTCGGGACTGTGGGAAGTGCCCTACCTGCCCATCGATCCCAAGGACGTGGGGCGCAGCTACGAGACCATCATTCGGGTCAACAGCCAGTCCGGCAAGGGCGGTATCGCCTACATACTGAAGGCCGAGCACGATCTCGATCTACCGCGGGAGCTGCAGGTGGAATTCAGCCAGATCGTTCAGAAGGTGACGGACGAGACCAGCAAGGAAATTACTGCCCAGGGGATTTGGGAGCTTTTCCAGCGCGAGTACCTGGACCGCAACACCCCCGTCGAGTTCCTGGAATACTGGAGTGTTCCGGACACACACGCCAGCGAGATGTGTCGGGTATCCGCCAGCATCCGCCATGAGGGCCAGGAGCGTACCATCAACGGCAAGGGCAACGGGCCCATCGCCGCCTTCGTGGACGCGTTGAAGGCCGATTGCGGTTTTGACGTGAGCGTGCTCGACTATCACGAGCATGCCATCGGTCACGGCGAGGACGCGACGGCGGTTGCCTATGTGGAAATAGAGGGCACCGATGGCCGTTCCTTGTTCGGTGTAGCCACCCACCCCAACATCGTGGTGGCGTCGCTGAAGGCGACGGTCAGTGCTTTGAATCGCAAAGAGTCGAAATTCTAAGCGTTATTCTCGACGTCCTGGCTCCGGTCAGTGAATACTGGCCGACTTGAGGCAGCTGTCGCGATCGGCGGAGCGGACCGTAACGGACATGGATTCGCGGTTGCGCACGATGGTCAGCGGCACTTCCACGCCGGCTTCGCCATGGCGCCAGATACGGCGAAACAAGTTCGCCAGCCCGCTTATGGACTCACCGTCCACTTCGCGAATCACATCACCCACCTGCAGGCCGGCGGTGTTGGCGGGACAGTCGTCGTAGACTCCTGAAACGACCAGGTGATGGCTCAGCTCCTGGACGAGAAATCCCAGCCACGGCCGGGCCGGCGCGTTGCGTTTGCCGTACATGCGCAGGTCGTCGAGAACAGGCTTGAGCAGATCGATGGGAATGATCATGTTGGCGCTGCTCAGCTCGCCGCTTTCAGTGACCTGCTGCACCATCAGCGAGCCGATCCCCAGCAGCGAACCGTCGTTGCCGATGAGGGCGGCACCGCCCCAGTTCGGATGAGGGGGTGCGGTGAACAGGGCCTCGTCGAGAACATACTCCCAGTAACCCGCAAATTCGCGCTTGGCGATGACCGTGGTCTTGATGGCGTGATCCGGTCCGCCGTGACCGGCGGCAATGACTTCATCGGAAACCTGTAACGCGCCGGAATCCCCAAGCTCCATGCTGGGCGTTCCCAGTGGTTGCAATGCCTGCACCAGGCCGAAGCCGGTTTCCTGGTCATAGCCGACCACGTGCCCGGGCACGGTGGTGCCCTTGTTGGTCAGGATCCAGAGGCTCTCGGCCTCTGTAATCAAGTAGCCAATGGTGACGATCAGGCCATCGTTCGCGATGACGACACCGTGTCCGGCGCGTTCCGTGCCGAGCACGCCGGCGGTCAAGGCATCTTCGGGGATCTGTGAACGCAGTGAGACGACGGAGTCCAGCGCCGCGTTCAAGTCGAAGGCGTAGTCGTCGGGATTCGGCTGCACCGGATACTCGAGCTCCGGATCCGAGGGGTCCACCATGGTTTCAGTCTCCGCAGGTCAGCAGACGGATGATAGCGATGATCACCGGTAAAAGGATAATTGGGGGGCGGTTAATTGGGGACTGATCTATTTATCTCTCTGCCGCACTGCGGCAGAGAGATAAATAGATCTGTCCCCAATTAATCGCCCCCCAATTATCCTTTTACCGGCAGCTTGTGGGCACGCAGGCAGAGGTAATCCAGCGCCAGGCTGGCGGCGGCCAGGGAGGTAATATCCGCGTGGTCGTAGGCAGGCGCGACCTCGACGATGTCCATGGCGACAAAGTTGACATCGCCCAGGCCGCGAATAATCGATTGAGCCTGAAAGGTGGAAAGGCCGCCGACCACCGGGGTACCCGTGCCGGGTGCGAAGCTCGGATCCAGGCAGTCGATATCGAAGGTGAGGTAGGTGGGATGATCGCCGACGATCCTGCTGGTCTCGGCGATGACTGCGTCGCTGCCGTGTTGGTGAACCCAGCCCGCGTCCAGCCAGGTAAATCCTATTCTGTCACTGTTGTGTGTGCGGATACCGATCTGCACCGAGCGCTCGGGGATGACGATGCCCTCGCGCACCGCGTGGAAGAACATCGTGCCGTGGTCCATGCGGCTGTCCTCGTCCTTCCAGGTGTCCGAGTGAGCATCGAAATGAATGAGCGCCAGCGGGCCGTGACGTTTGGCGTGGGCGCGTAGCAGCGGCAGGGTCAGGAAGTGATCGCCGCCCAGGCAGAGCAGCGACACACCCTGGTCGAGAATGGCCTCGGCGTGGGCCTCGATCTCCGCGGGGATGCCCTGGGGCCGGCCGAA
>PVMK01181732.1_pt1 | contig 96247 bp, 99 predicted proteins | sample 1853481 | NCBI WGS metagenome assembly PVMK01 (sample SAMN08533507, study PRJNA380276) | Marine sediment metagenome, whole genome shotgun sequencing project.
TGGATACGAAGCAGAAACCCTCAAGGATGTCATTCGCGCCGGCGTCGACTCGATCGAACATGGTTTCCTGCTGGATGACGAGGCCCTTGAGATGATGAAGAAGGCTGGCGTTGTTCTGGTACCGACCATATCGGCCAGTTACCCGCCCCCGATCTTCAACATTCCGAATCCGACCTCCGTCGCCCTTCGCAATGAGTACCGGGCTTTCGAGCGGGCTTACGCCGCCGGAGTCAAAATCGCCTTTGGCACTGACGCGGGTACCTTTAAGCATGGCACCAACGCCAAGGAATTCGACTTCATGGTTCAGTACGGCATGAACGAGATGGATGCGATTTATTCGGCAACTGTCGCGACGGCTGAATTATTTGGAATCGATGAAGACGCCGGCACGCTCGAGCCTGGCAAACTCGCCGATCTGATCGCCGTGAATAGCAATCCGCTCGACGATATTTCCACACTGCACGACATCAATTTCGTCATGAAATCCGGCAAGATCGCCAAGCAAGATGGCGCGATGACCATTCCGTTTACCTATTAAAATAACGAAAGGAGCCCAGACACGGCGAAACATTCCGTCAAGTTTATGGAGAGCCCTATGAATATACGCAAACAGCCCGGTAAAATTCATCTGGCTATGTTTCTTCTCGGCCTGATAGCTGTCGGTGCAGGTGCGCCACTGTCAGCACATGAAGGTGAGGCGAAGCAAGATGAATCGGCCGATTCGATGTTAAGCGAAGAGGCCCGGCAAGTGGTCGACACACTGAACCATTATGCCGCAGCTGTGCAAAGCGTGAATCTGCAGAAAATCGAAGAATATATGGTGACCGACGCCGGATTCAGCTCCATCGAGGGTACTTTCAGCGATATCGGCTGGCAGAGTTATCGAGATCATCTTGCGCCGGAAATGGCGATGTTCACAAACACGCAATACCAGTTGAGCGATATCCGACCCTACGTCAGCGGTGATATGGCCTATGCGTCTTTCGATTACGCGATGGACGTGACGATCATCAGTGACCAGTTCGAAGGCGGCGAACACCCGGTCAGCATGCGCGGCAAAGGGACGGTCGTATTAGTCAGGGATGGAGAAGCGTGGAAAATTCGACACCTGCACACAGTCACGAAGCGCGAAGAAGATCCCGGCGAGGCAACACACTAAGCCGTAGTCCGGGCCATCTCACCGCTGATATACCTGCCGCCCGCCAATCCAGGTTTGCAGAACTGTTATTTCGCCGATGGCATCCGGATCGACCTTCAGGGGATTATCCGCCAGCACCACAAGGTCGGCGAGCTTACCTGCTTCCAGGCTGCCGAGGTTGTTCTCTTGATGTACCTGCCAGGCACCGTTAAGGGTTGCCGCCTTCAGAGCTTCTTCCACAGAGATGGCTTCCTCTGCATTGAACACCGATCCTTTCTTGCTCGTACGAATCACGGCCATCTGTATCATGGACAGCGGGGATGACATGAACAGGGGCGCGTCGGCATGCCACGTGACCCGGAGGCCCGCATCCAGGGCCGACTTCACCCGCGTCAGATTCTCAAGGCGCTCCGGGCCGACGTAGTATTCGAGCAACTCGCCAAAATAGTAATAGATCGGCAGAAGAATACTCGGCGACAGCCCGAGGTCTGCCATGCGTTGGAAGTTTTCGGGATCACTCAGCGTCATATGCTGAATCAGGTGACGGTGGTCTTCCCGGGGCCTGGCTTCGATCAGTAGCTTCTCGTACAGGTCGATCAAGCGTCGCGCGCCGCAATCACCGATGACGTGAGCCGAAAGCTGCCAACCATCGTTGTGGAGCTGGATCAGGCGCTTCTCGAGGGCCTGCTGGTCCTCCCAAGCGGTGCGCCCATTCTGCCCTGGTTTGAAATGAAATGCTTCGAGGACTTCGTTGTACTCGAAGGGTTCACATAACAGGGCGGTCCCACTGAACAGGGAACCATCGAAGAAGAACTTGACCCCACCAAGACGCAGGTAATCCGTGCCATCGTTGGGACGGGCATCCGCCATCTTATTGTCCAGGTTAAACTCGGCGATGTAAACGAAATGGCGGGGATATTGCTTTGTAGCCGCCAATCTCTGATAGACAGGGAAGATTTCGACATCGGGAGGAAGAAAAAGCCCCATGGATGCGAAGGAAGTGACCCCGTTCGCGGCGTGCCGTTGCAGCTCCTGCCCGATAAACGGTTCATAGTCCTCCGGCGTATCGGGGAGTGAATCATTCATCAGGAATGGGAAGATCGCCGGCCCTTCGAAGAGTGTACCGTTAAGCTCGCCGTTCGCGTCTCTTCCGTAAAACCCGCCGGCGGGATCCGGAGCATCCCGGCTAATCCCCACCTGCTCTAAAGCCAGGCCGTTGGCGTGGGCGACATAAGGAATCTGCTGGAGAATAAAGAGCGGGTTTTCGGGCGCTATTTCGTCAAGCTCCTTCAGGCTCGGCGCTTCTAATCCCGGAATGACCCTTGACCAGCCGTTGATGAATACCCACTCACCCGATTTCTTGCTCTTTACTGCTTCGCGAATAACCGCCCAGACCTGCTCCTTGGTAGAAACCGATTGGTCGCTGACGTCCGGCCAGGAGAAAACGACAGAGGTCAGTGAGGGATGCTCGTGGGGCTGAAAGAAACCCGGCATCAGGGTCCTGCCTTGCAGGTCGATCACCTGCGTACCGCCGCCTCGTAACGCCATCACTTCTGCCTGGCTTCCCACCACTGCGATCCGGTCACCGACAACGGCCAGGGCTTCAGCGGTGGGATTGGCGCTATCGATGGTGATGATATCGCCGTTCAGGAAAATGGTATCCGCCTGTTCGGTCCCGGAAGAACAGGCGGCCAGGAGCGTACCGGCGCTCAGCGCGATCATCAGCCCGCGGGTTTTGTTATTCATCCGATTTCCTCAAACCATAGATAGATGTGTCCGGACCACGTCCGGATAACGAACACACCTGGGCGGGAACTTCTTCAGTCGTCGGGCTGTTGGTAGTGAATTGGTAGTTCATAGCGCAAATCGGTGGATACCCCGGCATAATCAGCAGCCTGGCCTCATATTCCAGTCTGATCTAGTGCCCTGTCCCGGAGTTAACTTCCTTAATAAAGCTCTCGGCATCCGCCTCCACTGCTGTACCTTTAAAAAAATCAGGGTTCATGCCGGCCAGAAGCTTTCACCGGGGTTAGCAAAAACGAAATCGCGGAAATCGGCCTCGCTGACGATGCCGTCCTCGACCAGTTCGTATGCTTCAGCAAGCACTGAAGACATTTCAGTCACATCCCAGTGACCGAAATCCGATGAGAAAATCGCGTTGAGTTTCCGGCCGTCCGGCAAAATTCTCGTATCGAAGGCGGTCCCCACCATCCGGTCGTCAGCCTCGCAACCATAGTAGAAGTTCGGAATCAGACGCTGCAGCAGATCATCCTTAGTCTCGATGCAGGCCGCCGCAAAATCGTCGATACCATCAGGCTCTTCCGGGCTACGGGTCAGCGAACTGCCCTTCAATTTACCCGCCAGCACCTCGCCACCATACTCGTCGAATAATTCGTTCAAATACGCTGTATCGATTTTCGCCGGGTTAAACTGCTGCACGGCGTCTTTGTTCCGCTTTTCCCAGCGCTCCGTCAAATCGCAGACCAGGCTTGCACCCCAGGCGACACCACACTCCAGAAACGCGAAATTCAGGTTTGGAAAGCGGTAGGTTACGCCACCGAAAAACAAGGCCTTGGCAAACGCATGCCCGGCATCCGCAAAGTGCCCAGTCTGGTTATACATGTAATTACTGATTGACCGGCGCATACCGATGCCCTGGCCGATTGCGTGGGCCGTCACCGGGAACTTTCAGATCGACGCATTTCTGCCAGACCGGGTCGTAATCATACAAACTGTCGATTGCCAGCGTATCTACCCAAAAAGCGTAGCGGCCGAGATCCGGATCCTTTTCAGTAACGGCCTCGATCGGTCGCCGCACCAGGTTGGCGAACATCGGCACTTTGAAATCCAATTCATTCATGGTGAATTCGAGTTCTTCGATGGCCTCCTCCGGCGTATGGCACGGAATAATCGCAGCCGGCGTCAATCGATCCTCGTAACCACGAAACATGTCTGCCATCATCAAATTATGTGCGCGGCACGCGGCGCGGCGAATATCGTTATCGGGAATGTCGGGCAGAAGAAACCCGATAGTCGGATAAACTACCGAATAATCGATACCCATTTCCGGCAATCTCTCATGCATCAGCCGCGGCAGCATGGCTGTTGCCCGGTCCAGGGTATTTTCCGTCGGCGCTGCCCAGAATGCCGGGCGCAACTGGTTGTTGTGTCGCCGCTCCGCTACAGACATGTCGTACCAGCCACGCGAATTGCTGCGGCGGAAGCTCGCCCACGTCCGGTCAGTCATTTCCGGCCCGCCGACCTGTTTCAGGTAATCGAAAAGAACCGGAAATACCTCGACCATGTGCCCGTCGGCATCGATGACCGGATGCTCAAGGCGGGACTTGATCTGGCTTGATGGTGATATTTTGGTTTTATTCATGACAATGACACCTGATTTGTGTGCGAATATTATTAGTCACTATTCATGACGAATGACGACTGTCTTGGTCTCAAGATACATGTCGAGACTTTCAGCGCCAAATTCGCGCCCCCAGCCCGACTGCTTGTAACCGCCGAACGGAGCATAGATATCTCCGCCACCATGATGGTTAATGCCAACAACGCCGGCTTTGATCATTTCCGCGAGTTTGTGCGCGGTTCCGAGATCCTTCGTCCAGACACTGGCTATCAGCCCGTAGATCGTATCATTCGCCTGGCGCGCCACGTCTTCGAGATCGGTATCGGCGAAACTCTGGATGCAGGTTACCGGTCCGAAGATTTCTTCCCGGACTATCCTCATATCACGATTCGTCCGGGTGAAGACAGTCGGCTCCATGAAATATCCGGGCCGTTCCGGTCTTACACCGCCGGTAACCAGTTCGGCGCCCTCCTCTATACCACTCGCTACATACGCCTGGACACGCGCGAGCTGCTCTTCTGAAATCAGCGGACCGATGCGGGTCTCCGGATCCCAACCGGGACCAATCTTCATGCCCCTTGCGATCTCCACGACACCATCGACGACCCGATCGAATACCGCTTCATGGACAAATATTCGCGATGGACACTGGCAATTCTGCCCTTGCAGAAAAAATGCGAGGCGCGTCGCTTCCGTGATCACACGGTCAATGTTCGCATCGGGAAAAACAATGAACGGTGATTTACCACCAAGTTCAAGGGACACTCGCTTTAGATTGCCGGCGGCAGCTTTAAGGATTATCTTGCCAACCGCCGATGATCCCGGTAAATGCGACCTTGTCGACGTCGGGATGCGCCGTCAATGCCGCGCCCGCCTCTTGTCCGTGGCCCTGGCACAATGTTGACGACACCCTGGTGGGATTCCGACTTTCCTGATCAGTTCACCCAAAAACAAGGCACTAAGCGGCGTGTGTTCGTCCGGTTTCAGAACCACCGTACAACCGGTTGCCAGTGCCGGCCCCAAGTTTGATGATGGCCATGCCTAATGGATAATTCCATGGCGTGATCTGGGCCGACGACGCCAATCGGTTCACGGCGCGTGTAGGTCGTGGACGGACCGGATGCGTCCGCGCGTGTATCCGCCGGCAACGTGTGTCCCACGAATTTTCGACGGCCACCCAGCATAGTAGCGCAGGGTTTTTGCCGCACCAGGTACTGCGAATTTACCGGCCACGCCAAGCGGCATGCCATTGTCCAGAATCTCAAGTTCTGTGAGAATCTGGCCATTGGCCTCAATCTGGTCCGCCAGCGCCCAGATCAGACGGCTGCGTTCAGAGGGTGACATGGCCGGCCACGGCCCGACAGCGAAAGCCTGTCGCGCGGCATCGACAGCACTGTCGATATCACCGGGCCCTGCCGCGGAAACGCTGGCGATCTGTTGCTCCGTGGCCGGGTTCAGAACGTCAATGGAAGCACCACTTTGAGAATTTACCCATTCCCCGCCAATCAACAGGCGATGCTCGCTATCGAGAAAGCGTGCTGTCTCCTGAGAAGCTGGACCTTCCTTATTCATTCTGTAGACTCACAGCGTGGTGCATATAAAACAATTCTAACCTGAGATAATCTGATTCGACGTTTTTCGGCATGAAAGATCTGCACATACTCATTATCGGTGCGGGCATCGGCGGCCTGACCGCGGCGCTGGCCCTGCAGAAAGCCGGCTTCCGAGTATCCGTCTACGAGCAGGCCGATGCACTCGGTGAGGTCGGTGCCGGCATAACCATTACGCCTAACGGTGGCCACGTGCTCGATCACCTGCTCGGTGAAGACGTCATGCGCCATATCTGCAATGTGCCGGCCTCGGGCGCTATAAAGCATTACAAAACGGGTGAAATTATCGTCGATACCGAACGCGGCGATCTTCCACGCCAGCGATATGGGCGCGGATTACTGCCAGGCCCATCGGGCTGACCTGCACGGCGCGCTGGTCGATGCCGTCGGGTCGATGGATCCTTCTGCCATTCATCTTGACAGCTGCTTTACCGGTCTCGAAGAAAAGGACGACGGCATTACGGCAATCTTCGCCAATGGAAAAACAGCAACGGGCACCGTGTTAGTCGGCTCTGACGGCATCCGCTCGAATGTGCGCAACGTGCTGTGGGGGGAGGAAGAGGCAAAGTTCACGGGCTATATTGCGTGGCGCGGGCTCGTCCCGCTGGACAATATGGATGATCCAACTCGCATAGTGCCCGACTCAGCGGCATTCGCCGGGCCGGGGAGAACTTTCAGCCGTTACCTGGTTCGCCAGCGAACGTAATCAATTACGTCGCATTCGCGGAACGCGAACAATGGGCCACAGAGAGTTGGTCGATACGCTCCGAGGTTTCTGAAGTTCAGAACGAGTTCAGTGATTTCTGTCCCGAAGTACAGGCGATTCTTAACGCCACGCCGGCCGATCAATGCTATAAATGGGGGTTATTCGACCGCCAGCCACTGCAGCAGTGGACCCGTGGGCGGGCAACATTACTCGGTGATGCCGGTCACCCGATGACACCTTTCCTGGCACAGGGCGCCGTTATGGCTATAGAAGACGGCATGATTCTCGCGCGGGCGTTTGCCGCTGCAGAGGATTGGCGGAAAGCACTTAAGCGTTATGAAGCGGCACGACGCGAGCGCGGCACATTCGTGATGCTCGAGTCACACGCCAATGCGCGACGAATGTATTCACGCGATCCGGACAAATACACGCCGGAAGCACACCGCAACGCGGATTTACTCGGCCTTTACGCGTACAACCCACTTACTGTTCCGATTTAGCCTGAATGATGCGCGAGACCCGTGACGGTTACTTGAGCGTAAACGTTATGGGAAAAGCATTTCTAAAAAAAAGCGGCCCTCCTCATACAACCCGGGCAATCCGCCTGCTAATTCATTTGTCCGGCAATAACTGGTTGAACTGGTAGAAATACCCATCCGGATCGAATAACGATACGCCGATAAAGTGCAGCATCTTGCCATCGGGTCCGGCTGTCGACCATTCATGGGGCTCCGCCTCGACATGGCTGCCCAGTTCCGTGGCCCGACGCCAGACCTCATGGGCATCGTCGGTTGACACAACGAATGTCGGGTTGCCATAAGTAATGGTGGTCGGAATTTCCGGCGGCGCCGGCAAAGGTGGATCCAACCATTGCAATAAGCCGATCATGCCAATCTCCGGATCATCGCATTGCATGATAATCAAATGCGTAACATCACCCTCGTTGCCGGCCGCCAAGCCCTTACCACTCAGGATGTATTCGCTATCGTAATAGCGCGTCATGCCGACGACCTGCTCGTACCAATGCGCTGAACGTTCGATATCCCGAACGATCAGCGTGGTACGCCTGACAATATTTTTCATTTTTAATCGTCTCCCTGTCCGCCAATTAACGGCGCCTCGATGATTGCAACCCTGGCGTCGGCTATTCCCTCACGCAATTTCTTAACGGCCTGGTATTCATCAGAGTTCCAGAATTTGAGCGCAGCGCTTTTGTCGGGCCATTCGGAAATGACCACTGAACTTCCCGGATCCAGATCACCCTCCAGAATTTCCGCACCCGACGCACGGACCAGGTAGCGACCGCCGAATTTCTCCACGAGTTCGCCCGCCGCGTGCCCATAACCACTGATAAATTTTTCCCGGTCGGAAATGGTAACGAAAACGATCATATATGCTGCCATAAGTCCCCCGCTTTTTTATCGTACCGCCGGCCCGCTGTGTCGGATTGACGGCGGGTCCGTCGGCGAATGGCCGGCCACCATAATTTGGGAGCCAGGCGTCTGCACTGGCATCCCGCCGATCGCAACACGGTTAATTGTACCGATGACCGGCCATCGAACGTTGACAGCATCCTGTCAGATATGACAGGATGCTGTCAATCGGCGCGCTGGCCTGAAGTCTATGTGTGCGCTCGAATTTCCGGAGGACGATGCAAATGTTTATCAATTTTTGGTACCCGGCCGGCGTGAGCGCCGACCTCACCGACCAGCCACTGAAACGTCGCATGCTTGGCCAGAATTTTGTTCTGTTCCGCGATACAGATGGCGTTGCCCATTGCCTCAGCGACACGTGCACGCACCGCGGCGGATCGCTGTCCGGCGGCAAGATGAAAGGCGATTGTGTCGAGTGCCCGTATCATGGCTGGCAGTTCGATGGCGACGGCCGCTGCCACCGAATTCCCTCGCTCGGTCCTGACGCAAAAATTCCCTCCCGGGCGCGCGTCGACGCGTATCCCGTCGAGGAACGCTACGGTTTGATCTTCGCATTTCTCGGCGACCTGCCGGAGGAAGAGCGACCGCCGATTCTCGAGATTACCGAATGCGGAGACGATGGCCCGATGGAAGGCTGGGCAAGGACTATTCAGCACTTCGATTGGGCATTCGATTACAAACGTTCGATGGAGAACGGTATCGATCCGGCACACAACGAATATGTGCATCCGACGCACGGCTTTTCCGGCGAGCGTGAGGACTATTGTGTGAAGCCGCCGGAACTTATCCATACCGAATGGGGAACGGGTTTCTGGGGCCGGCCACTTGCGCCACCGCTGGCCGAGAAAAAAATGCAGGAAGCTTCGGGTCGATCAGGCCCTGCCACGATCCGGGCCGGCACCGGGCACATCGGCGCAAACATGATCTGGACCTTTATACATCCGACGCCGGAGATGAAAATTCATCAATACCTGTTCGAGTGCCCAATCGACGAGGCGCATACGAGCTTGTACCTGGTTAACCTCAGGAACTTCCTGACCGGGCCTGAAGACGACCAACGCATGATGGAGCGCAATGAAGTCGTTGCGTTACAAGACAGGGATATTCTGGTCGACATGAATCCGGTCATTACACCGGAGACGCGGACCAAGGAATTTTTTACGCCCGCCGACGGCCCGATCGGTGCCTACCGGGACAAGATACAGGAATGGCAAGACCGGGGCTGGCGAATCGACATTGAAGAAGTGAATCGCAACCGCCACAAGATCGCCTATGCCATCCCGTGCCCGGCACGCAGGGAAAGCAAAGGCTGGATTCTCGATTCCGTACCGCTTATCGAGGGAGCCGAGGAAGTCAGCGCTGCGGGCAACGTAAAACTGAGCGCGATATAGTGCTCTAATCCGCTGCTGATCAACCTCGCGATATGACGTGATGCGTCAGCCAGGCTTGCGCAGCTTTAATACGAAGCGATCGGTTTTACCCCGGATATCCTTACCAAAAACCATTTGTGTTTTGTCATCCTCGGGGTGGCTCAGCACGTCGCTATCTGCTTCGATCACAAAACCCGCCTCAATCACAAGATCTACCACGATTTGTTTCGGAATTCGGTGCAGCTTCGCGTTGTCCTGATCCGGATTACCGACATGATCGATCAGTATCAGAACCCCGTTCGGCTTGAGCTTCCCGTATATCTGCTGCAGCCATGCGACAGCCATGTCTGTGCCCGCCATATAATAGATATCATGAAAATTCAACGCGGTGAACGCAGCATCAAGGCTGCCGGCCCCGATATCGATCTCATTCATCGCACCATCCATACGCACAACGTTGGCTAAACGCTCATCGGCAAGCCTCGCGCTAAGCGCCTTGTCGGTGGCGCCGCCCCTGCCCTGCAACATCCTGATCGAGTTTTGCGCGTAAACAATACCGTCCTCGCCGACCGCCACGGAAAGGACTTCGGTGTAATAACCGGCACTCGCCATCACGTCCAGCACAGTCATACCCGGTTCAATACCGCTAAAGGCAATGACGTCGGCGGGTTTGCGCGCAGCATCCCGATCCTTGTCCGCCTGCGCCCGACCCGGATTATCCAGGGCAGCCGCAAGATCATCTCCGGACCAGCCGTCGGCCAGAGTTGATTCGGTTGCCAACAGCAAACCTGAAATGGAGAAAAACAGAACCAGAAATCTGCCTGTCGTATTCATTATCGTTATCCTCGCAGTCGCAAACTCCAAGACAGCATCCTATCGCTGACAACAGCAGATGTACAATAGCTCCTGCTATTGCGTAAAGAAGTTACCAGATAGTCGATATGAGGATCTGCATCGCAAAGTCGTTTATTACCTGCCTATGAAACACACTGATTTCTCCCGCTTTTTTTTGACGCTGACTCTAACCCTAGTCAATCAGCTAACTCTTTCGCGGCCTAGCGAACTACTGATGAACGCGCTTCTTCGTCGCGCGAAACCCGAAAATCTGCAGAATCAGTACACCGATGAACACGGCAAACACAATCCCGATAAGCAAAACGTTTCTGGCTTCAAGCGCCTGAAACGCAAATCCATGTAACACGGTCAGGACAAACACCGCGTACGCGAATCTTTGCAAACGCTTCCACCACGTCGAGCCGACAAACCGCATGATTGCATTGTTTGACAGAATGAGCAGCAACAACACAAAAACGCCGACGAGAAACCCGACAATACTTCCCCAGGAAAACAGGCTCTCGCGCATCGAGTTTGAAAGCCCACTCGTCGAGTGGTTTACATAGAGTTCCATGTAGCTCTGGCTCATTGACAATTCGGTCGCGACAAACAAATGCACGAGGCCTGCGAGGCCAGACCAGATACCAATATCACGGCGCAGATAAATATTGAGAACCAACGGAGCCGAGCGCAACGCCCGGAGGGGGCCCAGGCATAAGGCAACAGCCATCAATATCAGGCAAATGTAGGCCGTAGCCAGACTGACATCATCGAGTAGCGTTTCACCCGATCCGAGCAAAACAACGAATCCGATCATCAGCAAGCTTGCTGCCGCTAATGCGCCGTGATGGCGCCAGCGGCTGCGCGAAGTATCAAGCACCATCCTGGATATTAATAACGAAGTCCGCCCCTGGAACGAAAGGCCAGGATTTTTGCTTGGCTTTGGTGGTCGCGAATGTTCGGCTCAGAAAAAAACCGAACTCTTCCATTCTACCTGCCATAGATTCCCTCCGAGTTACGCCAATACCATCATGCTCGAATGAGCTGTTCTCCGACCGAATAGGTAATTTCCGTTAGCGGGTGTCTGACTGTAGCCAAAGCCCGTACTCGTCAATCCAACTGGTCGGACTGACTATGCCGCTGAGACTGGATTCTCTGCCAGAGTCGCCGGTAATCCTCGTCCACGGTTACGCCGAACACGGGGTCCGCTTTTTGCTCAACGCGCTGACCGACCTCAAGCCAGTCGGCCTCGGTGAGTTGCGCTTCAGCCATCGGAAACAACACGGATTCTTCTATGCGCATGTGCTCGGCCAAAAAGTCGATGTAGTCCTGTCCACGATGCACAAACTCGTCCCGACGCATGATGGTGCCTTCCTCTACGGCCTGAATCGCCTCGAGGAACAGGCGACTCTTACCAAGCAAAGCCACGTGTTCGGTGAGAATCCGGTCCACGTCCTTCGCAGCTCCGGGAACTCGCGCCTTGAGCCGAGCAAATACGACATCCTCGGTGGGATGATGGTGGGTATCCGGATAACCCGTGACGTAACGCATGATGTCCTCGAGCAGACCGTATTCTGCATGCTCGCCGGCCTTGAGCGCTGTTAATTCCTGCCGCGCAATATTTGCGATCTCTGCCAGATGGACGTGATCCCGGTAAAGGCCGCGCATGACATCCGTCATGCGTAGTCCTCCAGACTAATGACGGCGCGCATCCGACTTACTCGGGTGTCTCCCGCCGAGGCCTGGCGTCCCACTTTCTATAGGCGGCCTTCTGCACATCGTCCATCGATGGCCGGGTGCCGTCTATCCACACCTGTTCGATACTCGTGGCCGGCTCGAGCAGGTCACCATCGGTCAATACAAAACTCGCGCTCTTGCCCGGCACGATGGAGCCCAGCACGTCCTCCAGTCCGAGAATCCTGGCCGGGTACAGGGTGATGCTGCGATAAGCAGCCTCCCGGTCCAGGCCGTGTGCCGCGGCGATGCCGGCGTACAGCGTAATATTGTGGGCTTTGGATGATCCGCCGGAAAATGTGCCGCTGGCGATGCTAAATGGTACCCCGGCTGCTTCCAGCCGCGCCGGCAGCGAATACAGCACATCGTAGGGATCGTCCTCGCGCGGCGGTTCGCCGACAATATTTCGCAGCACGACAGGAATCTGGTGGCGCGCGAGCAGATCTGTGACCAGGTACGAGTCGCGCCCTCCCATGATCACGATGCGCAATTTGTTCTCGACAGCCCAACCGACCGCAGACTCAATGGCGCTCTTTTCCCGGGCCGACACCCAGACCGGTCGCCGGCCCTCAACGACAGGCTGCAGGGCATCCAGTTGGGGGTCGAAATCCCACACGCGTCCGGCATCCTTGGCTGCCTGTTTAGCCTTACCGTACGCCCTCGCGGCAGCCAGCAAGTCGTCGAGTTCTTCGAGTCGCTCCTCGGACTCCTTGCGCAGGTCCGCGGGACTCTTGGGAGGACCGAGTAACGCCGCATAGCGTGCGGGAATAGGATCCGGCCAACGCAAAACCAGGGAATGCCGGCGCACCGCCGCCATCTCGTCCCAGGTCCAGCCGGCCGTGCGGACCAGGGCGTTGGTCCCGGCAACGGCGCCACCCCGGGGAGTGACGATTGCGTGGGTAATACCCCCGGACCGGGCCACCGGGAAGTGGGCGCTCGCCGCATTGATGGCAATGGAGACATCGACGTCGGCGTTGGTATCGCCGGTCTCAGCGACATCCACCGAACCCGCGACGCTATCGATTTCACTGATGCCCAGGACCGTGTTGGTATGGATGATGCCCGGCCACAGGTGTTTACCACGGGCATCGAATCGCTCGGCGGACTCGGGAACCGGCGTGCCGGCGTCACCTACCGCGGTGATTCTGCCTGCCTCGAACACCACGATACCGTCGGGGATGGCGGGGCCTTCCAGGGTGTGTAGCGTGGCGCCGACGATGGCCACTGCGCCGGCCGGTGCGTCGGGCGAAAATCGGTAGCCCATGTCGGGCGCCGGCGGGTTGGTCCCGGCCAATTCGGCGACGGCCTCGGCATCTTTAATCTCACCCTCCCGCATCTCCTTTACCAGCATCTCACGGGCGGTGGTTACGCGCTCGCGGTGTTGGAGATCCGACTTCCGGTCAAACAACAATTGCCCATCTACAAACGTCGACTCGGCGATGCTGAAAACGCTCAACGGATCTCCCGCTCCAGATCACCAGATCAGCATCCTTGCCCACTTCGAGGGAACCGATCCGATCGTCGATCCGCAGTTGGCGAGCGGGATTGATGGTGACCATCGCCAGCGCGTCCGCCGGATCGAGTCCGCCGTACCGCAACATCTTGGCGGCCTCGAGATTCAGCCGGCGTGCCAGATCCGCGTTATCGGAGTTGAGGCTGGTCAGCACCCCGCGGCTTTGCATGATCGCCGCGTTGTACGGGATCGCCTCGAAGGCCTCCATCTTGAAACTCCACCAATCGGAGAACGTCGACCCACCAGCGCCGTGGGCGGCCATCTCATCCGCAACTTTGTAGCCTTCCAGCACGTGATGAAAAGTGCCGACCTGGAAGCCGATTTCCTCGGCCAGGCGCATCAGCATCAGAATTTCGTCCGCCCGGTATGAGTGGGCGTGAACGAAACGTTCCCCGGCAAGAACCTCCGCCAGCGCTTCCAGTTGCAGGTCCCGCCGGGGTGGCACTTCCCGACTCTGCTGGGCGTCTGGACAGCCCTTCGTAGCTCTGCCACTCGTCGCGATACTGGGCAGCCCGTGCGAAACTCGAGCGTATCAGCGCCGATACGCCCATGCGGGTAGCCGGATACCGGGGTTCCCGTCCCATTGCCGAAAATGCCGATTGCTTCGGGTTTTCACCGAGTGCGAACTTGATGGTGGCCGGCGCGCCGGCGAAGACCAGGTCATCCGGTGTCCGGGCGCCCCAACGCAACTTGATGATGACGTTCTGCCCACCAATGGCATTTGCAGACCCGTGCAACACGTGGATGGTGGTCACGCCACCGGCGAGCTGCTGGTATATCTGCCGGGAACGCGGGTCGAGGATGTCTCCGACACGCACTTCGGCGCTGACGCTGTTGACCCCCTCGTTGATGTTCAGGTCCTCGGTCGCGCTGTGGCTATGAGCGTCGACGATACCCGGGGTTACGTGCCGTCCGTCGGCATCGATCACCAGCGCATCCTGCGCGGCCAGATCGGCTCCGATGGCCGCGATCTTGCCATTCTCAATGAGCAAGTCGGTATGCTCCAGGATTCCATCGGCTGCCTGGGTCCAGACCGTCGCGTCGCGGATTAGCACCCGGTCGTTTGTCGGCTCAGGCAGCGGATAGGGTTCCAGTGCCAGGGCCATGTCCAGATCCATCTCTCCGCGAGCCACGGGAAAGACGATTAATCCGGCCAGGGCCAGACATCCACAGACGAGCGTGCGCATGCTAATCCGTAATTCGTTCATTGCAATTCGCCCTCGGGACCGGAAATCCGGCGTCCCTCGATTTCCATCTTCGCCGAGCCGCGTGCAGATTCCATGACGGTCGACCCGCTCAGTGTTTCACCGGAAATCACGACGGTGATTTCCAGATCACCGCGTGATGAGCTACTGAACACGGTTAACGCGTTGCCCTTCAGATCCACTGAAGAGAATTGACTCTTGCCCGCGCGGCTGCTCTCGCTGAATCCCCGGTAATTGCCCTCAGTGCCGGTCACGGTCCAGGTTGACTCGGCCGTGCGACCCATGACCTCGGAGATGATTTCCCAGGTGCCACGAGGATCCACGACCGCATTGGGATCACCGATCGTTTCCTCTGCCTCGATTTCCTCGTGATACCCGTTCACGAACAGGTGCCGAAACTCGGGCTTTGGCGTGAACAGGTCCCCGTTCACGACCAGGATGTTGGCCTGCTTGCCCACCTCAATAGTTCCCAGGGCGCGGTCGAGACCCAGCAGACGCGCCGGGGTGGTCGTCAATGCGGCAAGTGCCGCATCCGCGGTGAACCCCGTCTCGACGACCGCCGCCAGGTTCTCAGAAAACTTTCGCACGCTTTTCATACCGGCCGTCACGAATGCGAATTCCACGCCGGCATCGGTCAGGGCTGCCGGCAATCCCGGCGCGCGAACCGTAGCCTGCATCTCCCGCAGGCCCATCGCCAGGACGTCGTCCGGGTCGTCAAGATCCCGCTGCTCCGGCATCTCCAGCGGTAACAGGACAGGCATGCCGGCGGCGGACAGATTGTCGCTACGATCCCCCAGGCCTTGGCCGACCGTCATCCCACGCAGTTCGAATGTGCTGGCAATGCCGTTAAATCGCCCCGGGTCGAGCCCGGTCAGGGCAACGAACACCACCGGCTGTTGTCGCTGCAGAATCGTCAGCAATGTAGCGTCCGAACCTCGGTAATCAGGGTGTTGCATGCCAAGCGGGTTAGCCGCGTAGCGTTCATTCCAGAGCTGCTGCCGCTGCGCATCGAGCAACACCTGACGCACGGCGGCAACCGCCCCGATTCTGGACGACGGGTATTGACGCGCCATGAAACTGGACGTTTCGAGGGCCACAACCTGGCCAAGACGATCCACCAGGACCAGTTCTTTTGCCGGCGCCTCGCGCAACAAAATAACCGCCGATTCACCGCGGAAAACGCCTTTCTGCGGCAGGACGTGGGCTACGGCGAAACCGAGATCCCGGTGACGTTCGATGCTCGAATGGCCGACATCGAGTTGGTCGACGATTGCCTGTTCGGGATGTACTGGCTTTAATTCGTGCGGTACGCCGCGTCGCCCGGGTTTTTCGCCTGCGGGCCCTCTTGGTGGCCCGGCTTCCGGCTCGGGTTGCAGGGCCACCGCTGAAGCTGCATCGATAAATGCTGCATAGACTGTCCAGCCATCCTCGGCCGGGATTACCTCGGCGTCATCCGGTATCGTGACACCCGGGCCCACCGCTTCGATGAAACCGTCACGCATGACGAGCGTGCCACGTTCGATCACCTGGCCCGGCGCCGTGACGATTCGCACTTCGGGTATAGCATAGATTCTCGGACGCTCCGCGTGCGCCGCGCCGGCGGCCAGCAACGCGCAGATTGGCGCCATCAGCCGCCACGGGATAACTCCGAGCTTATAACTCAAGCGACTTGCTCCTGTTTCGAATGACTGTCTCCGACCATGGGGATGTTTGGTTCTTCGTACTCGTGGAGTGCTTCCGAGCTTTGCCCCCTGTCTTCGGCGACTGTACCGTGACCGCTGGTTCGCCGCAACGCATGAAGCACAAAACTTCACCGGTAACTCAAGTCCGAGCGCGAAACACCAGTCGGGGAATCCGGATCAACATACCAAAAAAAAGTTGGGTGTGAAGACGAATGATACGCAGGTTGTCTTCGAGATACCTGAAATGAGATACGCCACCCTTTGTATAGTCGACCTTTGTTACCACGTTTATCATCGGCACACCATTCCAGTACAGGCGCACAGCGATTTCCGTATCAAACACCATGCCTGTCCCAATGCCCGTTTGCTGGTAAAGCCTCATCACTGGCTGTAGCGGATAGCAACGGAATCCGCATAATGCATCCTTGATATCGAAAGACCAGGTTTCAACGCAAACCCAGAACGTGGTTATCAATCTGCCATATCGCCGCGCGACCGGAGCACTGTCATCAAAAACAGGTTTACTCAGGATCAGTGCTTCGGGCGACGCCTGCGCCTGCTCCAGGAATCGAGGCACATCCGCCGCATTGTGTTGTCCGTCTGCATCGAGTTGCACGGCATGCGTGTATCCCAGGTCAACAGCCGAACTGAACCCCGTTGCCATGGCCGCGCCCTTGCCGCCATTATTAGTCCTGTGAATTATTGTTACCCAGGAAAAATCCTTTTCGATACGCTGCAATATCTGTCGGGTCGGCTGACCACTACCATCGTCAATAATCAGGCAGGGTAAATTCAGATATTCGAGAGACCGGACGACGTCCCGGATCGTATCATTGTTGTTATAGATCGGAATCAGGATACAAGGATTGAACGACACGCCTTGTGTCACTCTTCCTGATCGAGATATACCTGATCCTGTTCCTGAAGCAACAAGCCACCGCGGCCGGCCAGCAAACTTCGCGTCTTCGCCATAACGAAATGCAGCAGAAAGCGGAGCAGTCTGAGAAGATGCGCCGGGTACCGTAGTGTCAGCTTGGTGTAATACCACATCATTCGGGGTCGCCGGTAAAAACTCAGCAGCACACCCTGGTAATGCTGATCGAGTTCATCCACCGTCATGCCTTTTGGCGCCCACAGAAAGTTCATGCCATTCATTTTGCGCCAATGATCATCGCGAATATTGGTTCCATACAGATCACGATATATAGGTGAACCGGGATATGGTGTAAATTTCGTCAGGTTCATGATCTGAATAGGTAACCTGCGAATAAAGTCCTTGGTGATCTGAATGGTCTGCTCCGTTTCGCCCGGGTAGCCAAGAATAAAAAGGCCCTTGGTGCGTATACCGGCTGCGGCAGTCCATTTTATAGCTTGTTCCGAACGTGCGATATCGGCAGCCTTGTCCATGCTTTTGAGCATTTCATTCGAACCCGACTCGAGACCAAAGCTGATCTCCCAACAACCCGCCTGTTTCATCAGAGACAGGATTTCCGGTTTCACCGTATCGACACGCGCGGCGCAACTCCAGGTAATTTTTGTACCGCTTTCAATAATCAATTCGCAGAGCTTCCTGGTGCGCGGTTTACTTGCCAGAAAAAGATCGTCGACAAATAATATATGACGAACTCCGTAATCGGCCTGCAGGTGCTGAATAATCTTGAACACGCGCTCCGGGCTATAGGCCCGGACTTGCGCGCCAAATGTCGATGTGTCACAAAACTTGCAGTGAAACGGACATCCCCGGGACGCCGCAATAGTTGCGACGGGTAGCCGCGGAAAATCGTAAACCGCCGCCGGATAGGCTTTCGGGAAATCCGGCAATAAATCCCAGGCGGGCATCGGCAGGTGATCCAGGTCCCGGTTAATCGGCAGGCTCGAATTCGTGCGAACCTCATCGCCGTCCATATAAACAATCCCGGGCACCGATTCGAGCTCGCCGCCAGCGTCCAGATTTTTCAGCAGCCGCACCAGGGTTTCTTCACCTTCTCCGACTACGGCGATATCGAAATCCCTGAAACGCTCCATGGTTTCCCCAGCCATCGAGGAAATATGCGGGCCGCCAACGATAATTGTCGTTTCGGGTGACGCTGCTTTGATCTTCCGCGAGATTTTCACGGCATTCCAGACACCGACCGTAAACAGCGTAATGCCGACGTACCTGGGTTCTTCCCGCAGTACCTGCTCGACTACCGCATCGACGGAGAGGCTGAAGATATCACTCTCTATTATGGACGGCCGATACCCGTGTAGCCGGATCTCGGCGGCGAGATGCAACAGTCCCAACGACGGAGCCTGGTTGGTGACGCCCTTTACGAATTCATATCCCGGTGAGATACGGTCATACGGTGGCGTAATCAGAACCACCCTGGCTTTGCTGCGCGGTGACGACTTTAGCTCATTGTTTTGCATGACTGGCGCTCGTACCGGGTCAAGCCGCACGCTGAAAAATCATCGACGTATTGATGCCGCCAAAAGCGAAATTGTTACTCATAATGTATTCAGTGGAAAACTCCCGCCCTTGACCAACAATGTAGTCGAGTTCCCCGCATCGAGGGTCAACGTTTTCCAGGTTAATGGTCGGAGCATACCAGTCACAATTCATCATTTCGATCGACATCCATGCCTCCAACGCACCGCAGGCACCCAGCGTGTGACCGATGTAACTCTTCAGCGAACTGATGGGTGTACTTGGCGTCAATGCATTACTCGTCGCGGTACTTTCAGCGATATCGCCAAACTCGGTTGCCGTCCCATGAGCATTCACATAGCCGATCTCTTGTGGCCCCAGCCCGGCGTCACCCAGTGCGGACTGAATGCATCTGCTCATCGTCTCCTGATTAGGCCTGGTTACGTGAGTGCCGTCTGAATTCGTGCCGAACCCGATAATCTCCGCAATAATATGCGCGCCCCTGGCGATTGCATGGTCGCGCGCTTCGAGAATAAACGCACAGGCTCCCTCACCGAGGACAAGCCCATCGCGATCCCGGTCATACGGCCGTGGCGTAGCGTCGGGATTATCGTTGCGGGTACTGGTGGCGTAAAGCGTATCGAAAATAGCCGCCTGTGTCGGACACAATTCTTCACCGCCGCCGGCAATCATCGCTTCCTGATATCCATGCTTGATCGCTTCGTACGCATAGCCAATTCCCTGGCTTCCGGCCGTACAGGCGCTACTGGTCGGGATGATGCGTCCGGTCGTGCCGAAAAATACCGTGATGTTGACCGCCGCCGTGTGACTCATCATGCGAACATAAGTTGTGGCATTCAGACCATCTGTGCTCTTGTTCAGAATCATCTTGCCGAATTCCATTTGCGCATCGGTGCTGCCGGTGGATGACCCGAAAGACACGCCAACTCCACCTGAGGTCACAAATTCATCACCCAGCAGACCGGCTTGCTCAAGCGCCCTCTCGGCCGCAACCACGGACATGCTCGCCACCCGGCCCATGCTGCGGACTTGCTTTCTGGTGAAATGTTCTGGAATCTTGAAATCCTGCACCGGCACGCCAAGCTTGGTGTTGAGCCCTTCGTAGTCCAGCCAGTCATCCATGCGCCTGACTACATTCTCGCGCGCCTTGAGCTTTACCTGTACCGTCGACCAGGTCGATCCAAGCGGTGAAATGGCACCTATTCCGGTTACAACAACTCGACGCATCAGGTCAGACCACCGTCCACAGCAATGACTTGACGAGTAATATACGCCGCTTCGGGCGAACACAGGAACTCAACCAGACGAGCAACTTCTCCGGGCTCACCGAAACGACGCAGCGGAATAGAACGCTTGATATCGTCCTGTGGCAAATCTTTGGTCATATCCGTGTCAATCAGGCCGGGGGCCACACAATTAACGGTAATTTTTCGCTTCGCCAACTCCAGGGCCAGCGCCTTCACGGCGCCGATGATGCCGGCCTTAGCTGCACTGTAGTTGACTTGCCCTCGATTCCCAACTATTCCGGCGATCGATGAAATCGCAACAATTCTGCCGGGTTTTTTTCGTCTTATCATTGGCATGATGAGCGGCTGAACAACATTATAGAACCCATCCAGATTGGTCCGCAGTACCGCATCCCAATCCTCGCCGGATAGCATGGGAAACGCATTGTCGCGCGTAATTCCGGCATTACAGATGACCCCGTAATAGGCTCCGTGTTCGGCAATATCCGCGTTGATCCTTGCCGCGCTCTGATCACGATCACGGACATCAAAACCCAACAGGCGGCCACTTGCCCCTTGCGTACAAAGTTCATCCAGCGTTTGCGCGGCACTCGCTTCATCACGCCCGTAATGAACCACGATGTCATAACCCTGCGCCGCCAATCCGACCGCTATGGCCCGGCCAATGCCGCGGCTCGCACCGCTTACGAGAATCGTATTACGGCCCTCCTGGTTCATTAGTGTGGCCTCCTTCCCCCACCGTAAACCGTGATCCGACCCTCGGCGATAAGATCCGGTGCACTCAGGGTGCAATCAAAGGATCCGAGGCCGTTTTCTTCTGAGGCCAATTCCTGAATCCGGACTTTCACCCGGGTTCCGGGCGGAAACGACGCAGCCTTGCTCGAATAGCGCCGACAACCGATCAGCATTCCCAGCCCAATCGGTTTGTTACCCGTTCGCGCGCGCATACCGGCAAATGCCGCTACCGCCTGGGCCATATATTCCAGCCCGACCCAAGCCGGCACACCGCGTGATTCCTCAAAAAACGGAATGCCTTGCCGTATATGCACACCGGCAACCAGGAAATTCGGCCCCGATTCAATGATCTCGTCCAGAAATACCATCGGTGGCCGGTGATACAAGAACTCCTTGATATCAGTCATTCCGGTGCCCTGATCCAGCGAATAAAAGTGCCTAACCGGCCGCCAAAAATGTTTCGATTCTTTGCAACAACTCAGACGGTGAACCGATGCATAGCTCACCGGTATCCGCATCCACTGCAACCTGAATGGTATACCCTTTGGTCGCGCGCTGTCCGTCTGCATCAAAGGTCTCATAGGCGATTTTCAATCTATATTCCCACTCCAGCAGGGTCGCTTTGATCTGAATAGTCTGATCGAAACGGATGGGCAGGATAAATTTGACGCGCGTATCTACAATCGGCCAGACATAACCGGAATCCGCCATCTGTCGATAGCCGAAATCGATCTCCTCCAGCAAAGCGAGGCGAGCTGTTTCGAAATAGCGGAAATAGTTGCCATGCCAAACGACGCCTGCCGGATCAGCATCCTGGAACGGAATACGGACGGTGGCCTGCGCCGATATCCGGCGCTCATTAGTCATTGGCACTCGAACCGAACATACCTGGATCCTTATTCATCACTGCGTTTTTCCACAAATTTCACTGTACCTTTGGAAAGTGGGCCAGCCGCCGATTCATAAGCAAACTCGAGAGCGGCTCCGGAAGATACAAGCAAATTTAATCGAACCAGCATATCCGGCTGAATAATGGCCATGAATTTCAGTCGCGCAAAACCGGCGAACCGATTCGGACTGAATCCAAGCCGTTGGCCGAAATGGATGACCCAATCGACCTGTACTACGGCCGGAAGGATTGGATCATCAGGAAAGTGCCCATCGAACCAGGTCAAGCTCACCGGAACATGAAACAGATACTCCGCACCATTGCCGGAAGGCTTGTGCGAAATAATATCGGGCAGACGCGGCGCTTCCCGATCTTGCAATAACACCTGCAACCGATCATCCCGATCTGTAGCGTCTAATATCGTATCGTCCACGAACATCCATTCGATTGCCGATACCGCAGCGCGGTCACTGCTGGAAACACAGGATTCGATCAACTTCTGTCTGAACGGTACCCACCCGTGTTCAAAAATAATTTTCTGTCCCGCTTTGCTCACGGCAGCCGCCAGTAATGTATTCCGACCACCGCCCGGATCAATCAGCAAGGGTGCCCGTGTCAGTAAAGCGGTGGGCCGGTACCAGGAAGAACAGTCAAAAATCACGACAGGTTTTTCGCAGTCGAAGACATCGACTCGTTGTCGGGCAACAGCATTATCATCTCGCTCCGCTGGAAATTCGATGATGGCGCTTGTAGAAATACCGGACGACTAATTCCGCAGCGAAAAGCGCACTCATAATGACGTAAGCGAAAAACCCATTATAAAACACCCATGCTTCCATGGATCCCGATACACTGATCCAGGCCGATACAAACGCATTGATGGCGAAAAAAACGCACCAAACGATCGTGACCTTTCGCGTATACGGAGCGGTCCGGTCAGAGAATCCAGATCCCGCAAGCCTGGCAATTCTTTCCACGATCGACGGAGGCTCGAATAGCGTATAGCCAAACACTGCCAGCAACATCAGGTTGATGATTGTCGGATATGACTTCAAAGCCAGCGTAGCATCACCAAGTACAGTAACGGCGCCGGCTAATACAATTGCGCTAGCGAGAAAGTAAGCACGCCTTGGTAACAAGTCAGTCACTGCGTTCAGCCGAAACGCGAGCAGGACAATCAATAAGATTCCGAGAACTGCGGCGCCAAGCGTGTCCAGCAAAAAGTAAACAGCCAGAGGATATAAAAGAAGTATGGCAGCCAGCAACAATCGACCGGCTGCCATGCCCGGCCCATGCGTCATAAAGAATCCAGAACCTGAACGATATCCCCGACGGTTCGAACCTCCTTAAACCGTTCCGGCGGGACTTTCTTGCCCGTGATTTCCTTGAGTCTCACGATCATATCGATCGCATCTATGCTATCGATATCCAGATCCTCCGCGAATTTGGCGTCCAGCGTGATCGCAGCAGGATCGATATCGAACTCCTTTTCCAGAAGTGCTTTCAGCCTGGAGAAATTCTCGGCTTGTGTTGCAGTGTTTGCGGCTACGGCGGCCATCAGAATCGTGAATGTACTAAATCTGCCAAGTCATAATATCTTGTCTGCCCGGCGGCCTGTCGATCCAGCCGATGGCGGATCCGGCCGGCATGACCGGAACCCCGGGGCCGTCCATGATCATAGCGCATATTCGGTTCAACCAAGAGCATCGAGTGGCGGCGCCTGACCCGCCTCTGCACCTTTTATTAGCTTGCCGGTGAAATACCGGTGCAGATACTGGTTAAAAGCACGCCCAGCCTGCCGCGTATAGCCAGAATCCGTCAATACATCTCTGGCTGATATTGGCGGTTGAATCCGTATCGAAAAGAAGACCCTCCGGTCGGGCACGTGGTGCCAGGACTCTGACTTCGTCAGGGTCGTCGGCTCACAGGAAATAATCACCGGCAGGCATTCTGCACCAGCACGCACCGCAATAGACCCCGCTCCGGCCTTAAAATTGAGCGGTTCGCCAGGGTCGGTTCGTGTGCCCTCCGGAAAAAGGATCAGCGATCGTCCATCTTCAAGACGTTCAACACATTCTTGTAACCACGCAATCGGATCTTCATTCGAAAGGTAATCAACCCCATTCATCAACCGCCGGGTGAAAAAATTCTTCTTCAACGGTCCTTTTACCACACATTCAGCCGTCGGAAAAATAGACAACAAAAATACGACGTCGATCAGCGATGGATGATTCGCCAGGATCAAATAGTTTTTATTCTTATCGACGTTTTCAAAACCTGTTATTTCGTACCTTAGTACGCCGACACCGCTCATGAAAAAGGCGAACCCTTTCATGGACTCGCCCACAACTGCTCTGGACCATCGGAGTCGACGATCTTTATCGCGAATCACGATCGAGATAAGTGGCACGACAATGATGCCGAGAAACAGGCTACCAATGCCGAATACGGCAAAGCTTATCGCCGTACCGCCCCAACGCCAGCAATAGCCAAGGAAATCCATTAACCCTCACAGCCGTGTATCTGGCGGCCGGAAGGCCAGCCTATTTTTTTTCTCTCCTCAACACCCATATAGAATATGGCTTCCTGAAACCGGATATTATCGGGCCAACGGCGACCTTACGTTTCTATATACCAGATGACAGAGATCAGGAAAACCAAAGCCCCATCGAATCGGGGGAAGACGAAGTTTATATGCTTGTACCTGGCGTGGGATGCTGCGCTAAATACACGCAAGCGCCCACATACTGATGACGGCGCATACACCCGGGAACAACGCACCGAACTCGGGCATACTCTGCTGCGGCTTGGGCTCGCGCACTGTACCGGCACGGCCCCGGTTGACTGGCGAATCGGCAGGTCGGCGACAGGCAGGCCAATGGTTCAACAAAACCAGCCGCCGAAACACGATCTGCAACTAAGCCTCTCACATTCCGGTGATTACCTCGTAGCAGGCATTTGCAACGCGGCAGCGATAGGTATCGATATCGAGTGCGACTGCAGGCGGCGATTTACGGAGATCGCCCAACATCTTGATTGGCCACGAGAGACCTGGGATCCACCCAACACACTTCAGGCCGGCGGCTTTTATCATCTGTGGACTCTTTGGGAAGCGGCGATAAAATCCCGTTCGGTGGATTCCGCGACAGTACCCGGATCGATATTCAAACTGATCGTTCCCGAACTCATTGTCGGCAAGCCGGCTGCCGCGCTCATGCAAGGCTGGTTCGCCAGAAGCTGGCAATGCCCGGGGGCATTCTGGCTCAGCGTAATCGCAAATTGTCCAGGGGAACCGGATATCCGGTTATTCGTGGTTAACGGGTTAAAATCCGCCAATGACCGGCAGCATATCAACGAATTCGTGGCCGACGATGGACTGCTGAGCCCGGAAATATTCCGGCGAGAACAAGCAGAACCCATTTGATAAGCGTTGACCAAAGCCAAGAACGCCCATGACATGAATTCAAAACGTCTTGATCCCATATCGGTGTCCGCGTACACACTGACCTGCGCCGCCGGCCATGGCATGGAGGAAGTCCGCCAATCCATCGTTGCACGACGCACCGGCCTGTCAAACGATGCATGGCCGGGTTCTGACGTTGATACAGTGCTTGGCAAAGTGCCGGGCGTGTATGACGCTAATCTGAAAGTCGACGCCGAGGATGAATGCCGCAACAATCGGCTGGCGCTCCTTGGCCTTCAGCGTGACGGTTTTATTGATGCCGTACAGCACGTCAAGGAAGAGTTTGGCCAGGATCGATGTGCCGTGATCCTCGGCACCAGCACTTCCAGTATCGAACGCAGCGAATACGCGTTCGCCCATTTGACGCCAGCCGGCGAATTTCCGCCGGAGTGCATGCAGATGGAGATGCATCACCCACACGCAACCGCATCATTCATCACCCGTAGCCTCGGCATAACCGGTGCCAATATGACCATTAGCACGGCCTGTTCGTCGAGCGCCAAGACCTTTGCCAGCGCTGCCCGCTGGATCGATAGCGGAATAGCCGATGCGGTTATCGTCGGCGGTGTGGACAGTCTTTGCCTGAGTATTATTCACGGCTTTCACTCACTACAACTGGTCTCCCCGACTGCTTGCCGGCCTTTCGATCGCAAACGAGACGGGATCAACCTTGGCGAAGCCGCCGGGTTCGCGCTTCTGACCCGCGAACCTCACGGTGATGGCCCGATTGTCCTGCTCGGTTATGGAGAGAGCTGCGATGCTTATCACATGTCTAGTGCCCACCCGGACGGACTCGGTGCGGAGATTGCAATGCAGGCGGCGATCGATAGAAGTGGCCGGTCTTTTGACGATATTGGCTATGTCAATATGCACGGCACGGGAACCCGTTCAAATGATGATATAGAAAGCAAGGTTTGCGCCAGACTTTTTCCGGAAACGACCAGCGCCAGCTCCACCAAGGGATGGACTGGCCACACGCTCGGCGCTGCCGGAATTACTGAAGCCATAATTGCTTTCGATACATTGTTGACCAGCACGCTACCGGGCACGCTCAATACGTCAGACCCTGATCCAACATTTGCGAAAAACATCCTGCTGGAGAACAAGCAAGTACGTGTTGATACCGTGATGTCCAATTCATTTGGCTTTGGCGGCAACAATTGCAGCCTGATATTCGGCAGGTCAACCGCATGAAGCTCAGCATTACCGGCATCGGCGCCTGCTCAAGGGGCTTTCAGAGCTGGGATGAATTTCAAACCGTGTGCGGCACACTTGCGGCTGACACGGCGAACTGGCTCATACCTACGCCAAGCCAGATCTCGGGACGTGAGCGACGCCGGGCCCCAGCGCTCGTAAAACTCGCGGTTGAAGTCGCTCATCAGGCTTGTGATATGGGAAGCATTCCGAAATCAGAGGTAGCGTCGGTATTTTGTTCCGCCATGGGTGACTCAGAGATTGCCACATATATATGTCAGACCCTTGCGGGCCCCATGAAAGTGCTGTCACCGACGAAATTTCATAATTCGGTGCACAACGCACCGGCGGGCTACTGGTCGATCAGCGCAGAAAACCGCGCGCCGAGCAGCTCCATTGCCGGTTCGCGGCACAGTTTTCCGGTGGCATTTCTGGAGGCAGGTGTCTTTGCAACCGTCGAGTCACGGCCGGTTCTTCTGGTCACGGCCGATATCCAGGTCCGCGGCCCCTACGAAGGGGTTTACCCGATCGAAAATCCGTTCGGTGCGGGACTACTGCTTCAAAACCGGGTTGACGACAAAAGCAGCTGGTCGATCACATTAGAGCATCGCAGCGGCAACGCCGAGTGGCCAACACTGAAAAATCCATTTCTGCAGGAACTCAGTGAAACCAATCCAGCTGCGCGCTGCCTGCGCCTGATCGAAGCCATTGCATTGCAGGAGCACGCATCGATCGAATGGCCGCTCGGCGAATCTACACACCTGCACCTGGAATTATCACCGCCGGCTATGTCGCGGCGTTAAGGCGTTACCTATGAGTGCAAAAAATAGTCATTGCGATGTGTTGATCACCGGCGGCGGGCTGGCAGGGCTGACCCTGGCTTTGCAATTGAAGCGGACGCGTTCTGAACTCGACATAGCGGTGCTGGAAAAACAAACGCACCCGGTACCGGTTGCAGCGCACAAGGTTGGCGAGTCAACGGTCGAAATCGGCGCGCATTATTTCGCCGAGAAGCTCGGCCTCAGAGAACACCTGGAAAATCAGCAGTTGAGAAAATTTGGCCTGCGTTTTTTCTTTGGCGGAAAGCACCCATCCGCTGACATGTCACTTTATGATGAGCTTGGCACGAGTGATTTTCTGCCGGTCACCAGCTATCAGATCGATCGTGGCATCTTTGAGAATCACTTGGCAGAAGCAGCGACGGCGGCCGGAGTTGTTGTCGAGACCGGTGCTTCGATCAGGTCAATCACCCTAAATGGAAAAAATGGCGGCCATACGGTAACCGCGCGAAACGGCGCCGAAGAATTCACCAAAACCGCGCGGTGGCTGATCGACAGCACCGGCCGCCAGGCTCGACTCAAGAATCACCTGAATCTGTACAAGACGGTGGAACACGCAAATTCAGCAATCTGGTTGCGCACTGCAGATACCCTGAATATCGACGACTATGGCCACGGCGCAGGATGGATGGCAAGATGCGGCCGGCAGTCACGTCGACTGAGCACTAATCACTTGATGGGCACTGGTTACTGGTTCTGGTTGATCCCATTGTCTTCGGGTGCAACAAGCATCGGTCTTGTTTTTGACCCGTCGATCATCCCGCTGCACGAAGTCAGCAATTACGAACGGCTCATCACCTGGCTGGACAAACACCAACCGATCATGGCCGATGTTCTGCGTGACAACCACGACACTATTCTGGATTTCCATGTGCTGCGACATTTTGCACACAGCAGCCGTCAGGTGTTTTCATCGGATCAATGGGCATTGACCGGGGAAGCAGGCTTGTTTGCGGATCCGTTCTATTCTCCAGGTAGTGATTTCATTGCGATCAGTAATACGCTCATCACGGATTTGATTTTGAATGATGCTAATGGACGCGGGTCCGAATTTCAGACGCGATTTTTTCAGCAGCTCTATTTATCCATTTTTTCGAGCACGCTCAGTCTGGTTGAGTCGCTATATGCCGGGTTCGGTGACCGCGAATTAATGTTGCTGAAGACGACCTGGGATTACTCTTACTATTGGGGCATATTGGCGTACCTGTTTTTTGCAGACAAGCTAACCGACGTCAACTTTGTTCAGTCAGCCCAGGCGGAACTCGCCACAGGCTGGAAATTGAATGCGGACATGCAAGAGCTGTTTCGCGGCGTCGCCGAAAAAAGACGCAACTTCCCCGCTGACAGCCGCTTTAGCGACCATTGCGGTCTGCCGTTCATTGCCGAGCTAAAACGCCAATTAATCAACAACGGTGAAGTTGATACGCATAGCCGTCTGAAAGCGAATGTCCTGTTGCTCGAAAACCTGGCACAGGTGATGGCCGGTCTTATCGAATCAAGTCTGAATGGGCAGGATCTCGGCCGACTGCAGGAAATACCGGGCCTGCAAACCGCCGGCGAACGCCTGTGTGCATGATGCGAATTCAAGCCGTTCACCAATTGATTAGCCACTTTGTGACCAATAGTCAGAAGATATCTTGGCTGACCCGCATCGTTAAATATGCACAAATTCGAAGCCGAGCGACTCCTCCTACGGCCATTCACCTGGGATAATTTCGCTTTCATAAATGCGCTGCATGCTGATCCCGATGTCGCCCGATACATTGGTTATGGGAAACCTCGTACCGAGACCGAAAACAGGCGATTGCCGGAAAGCACGCTCAAGGCCTATTCGCGAGAAGGGCTCGGGCATCTGGCTGTGTGTTTAAAGGATACGGGCGAATACGGCCTGACAGCCACCCTAACCCCGCTTAAAACCGCTAGACTGTTCTTTGTATAGAACCCAGCCAAGCAAGAAGAAAATTCAGCAAAACACCCGTCGCAACGGTTATACCAATACTGGCCAGTATCGGCACCGACGAAAACGCCAGGATACAAAACGCCACCAACGTAGATGCCGCGCAGACCCGGATTGCGTGACGGGTTTTCGCGACATCGCCGGGCTTTGATTCTGACCTGCTCATAAATAATGCGTAATCGAGACCGAGCCCGGCAACAAGTACCAGCGCAATCAGGTTAAAGATTGACAGCTGACCAAGCACTAAGGCGTTAATCGCAACGGTGGTAGCGACGGCGCCTCCCAGAGTTCCTAGCACCCAGAGCAGTCGCGACCCGGGGCCAAGACGCCATAACAGCAGGGCAGCAATCAGGCCGAACGCGGTAAATAACACCATATGGATTCGGGAGCGGTAACTTAACACCAATGATTCGGATGCCGCCTTCAGATCAATCAGTGTGGCCTCAGGCACTTCCCTGTCCAACCAGACCGACAGCTGATCCGGATCGGTTAAGCCGTGCAGCGTGGCCAACGAAACCCAATCTGTTCCATCGAAATAGAAATGGCTGGCAACGAAGCTGGCGAGTAGCGAATCTTGAAAATCCGCGGTGGTGATTACTGGCGATTCTTTTGCCACCGCAACGTCAGCCACAAACGCAGAAAACGCTCCACTACGAAACGGCGTGCCGACCAATGCCCGCTCAACCCGCACTTGCAGCTCACTTGATTCCGGAATGCTGGTGCGACGTTGCTGCTGAGTCTGCCTGCTCGGCAGGATCGACGTAACCAGGCGTGCGTCGCCAAGCAGGCCATCACGGCTGGCCTGTTCAAGCCGGCTTTGCAAGTGTTCGGTCATCTGCAGCGCTTGTTCCTCGGACTCCGCGCGCAGCGAAATCAGGTGACGGATATCCGGTGCGCCGAGAGCCACCCGCAATTCGCGGTCTCTCTTCAGGGTTTCGGGCGGCAGGGGCGTCAGCGAGGACAGATCATTCGACCAGATTGACCCTTGAAGTATCACGCCAACCACACCAAACACCAAGGCCGTTAGCCAGATCGAGTGCCGATATCTCGGCGCAACTGTTGCACGGGTCCCACCTGGCTCGATACCGCGCACAGTGTCCCGGGCACCGGCAAGAGTCCGGCCCATCAATATCGGCAGCAAACTGCGCGTTGCATACATCGCCACCAGTACGCCAATCGCCGATAGACAACCCAGCTGCGCCAGGCCGCGGGATCCGGATACTGCAATGGCCAGAAACGCAATTACGGTACTGATTCCGCCGAGGCGTAACGTCGCCCAGATCAACTCAATCGCGTTACGCGCCGTTTGCCCGCGACTGTGGCTGAACAAATGCAATGGGTAATCGACCGCAACACCAAAAAGAGTAAAGCCGAAAGCCAGCGTAATACCGTGCACCGTCCCAAACAGCAGCGCAACAACCGCGAGCCCCACCAAACCTCCGAGCAACAACGGCAAGGCCGCGAGAAAGACCAGGCTCCAGCGTCTATACGCAGCCAGCAACACGAGAATAATGGCGATCGTTGCCAACATGCTGCGATAGCGTGCCTCGCTGCGGATGACTGTCTTCAACTCAACGCTGTAGGCACCAACCCCGTGTATATCAATTTGTTCGTCGCCAGAATCCCGGGCTGCGTTGCGGATAAACGCGACAACTGCGGATTGCGCATCGACGTCAAAGGCCGGTGCCTTCGATTCAGCGATGAGATAGGCCGCGCCATCCGCGGCACTGATCCAGGCCAATTCGCGGGACAGCTCGGACCCGCCAAGCTGCTCCATGATAGATATGCTCGTAAAAGGAGGGTCCGCCGAGATCAACTCCGACATTTCAGCGCCAGATAATACGGCCAGATCCGCGAGTCGCTCCTGCAAGGATGCGTGTAGCCCGTCAACACTCCAATCCACCTCATCGAGAAAATATCGGTTGCGCCAGATAACCGTCGGTATCGATTGCTTCGTGATTTCTTCCTGACCATTCAGAACACTGGAGAAAAGCCCCGAGTCAACGAGCGCTGTTTTCAGGCGACCGCTCCTGCTGCGCAACTCGGTCTCGCCGGAACCATGAATAGTTATAAAGAGTAGTTGCGAACCCGGGCCCTGGCCGAGGCGATCCATCAACACCTGCTCCTGCTCGGTAGATGGACCCGGCAAGAAAAAGGCCAGGTCAACGGTCAGAACCAGCCGCGACCAGATTACCCAGGCGGAAATCAGGGCCACCACTATCCAAATACCGACCGGCAGCAAGCCTTGAAAATCCTGCCGCCGAGCTGTCATCATTATTTGCCCGCCGGGTTAAATGATATTTCCTGCCAGTCGCCCCCGGGCTGATCGGTATGCACCATCAGTACCTGGCTGCCTTGGCCAGTAATAATCAGTTGCTCGACAAAGGTTCTGAGATCTGTGTCTTTCGGAATCAGCTCTATGCGCCAGTTTGCCCCCTCGCCGACGGCGGCAGATACATCGAATTGTTCAAACAACGCATCCGTATCTCCGTCCAGCAGCGCGCGCATGCCGGCGTAAAAGACTTTTACGCCGGCCCGCTTATCGAGCGACACACGACGAACCCGGCCCTTGCGTTCCAGTTCCATACTTTCCGCGGAGATCGTTACGCGTTCCTGAAAAGGTCGTTCAATACGCTTTGAAAGTGTTCCGTCCTCGCTGAACAAAACTTCTCCGTACAGAACCAGTGGCTCCTCGAGCAACTGACTCTGGCGTCTTTCAATAAATGGAATCGGCTCGTCTCTCGGCGTGTCAATGTCACCAAGTATCGAAGCGACGCGCACAGAATCATCGCCATGCGCCAGCAAAGAAAGCAACAGGAGCCCTGTAACGCCAATTCGCTTCAATCTACTGCCCAAAAGTCATAAAAGTTAAACCAATTATAGGGCGCTCGTTCAGCATGGAGTGCGAGACGATCAGCGTAACGCTGTACATTCTCCTGCAATGCCTGTTCGCGGCCTTCCCGCGGCAGATGAAAAGCATCGCTGAACGGTTCACAAATCACTTCATACGCGCCATCCAGATAAAGCGAAAAAACGATTACCACCGGCGCCCGCAAAACAGACGCGATCAAAAGCGGCCCAGCCGGAAACCTTGCCGGCTGCCCCATAAAATCGCATAGCACGGTGCGATCGCCAGGCCGGTAGCGGTCTCCGAGAAAGCCTACCGAGTCGCCCTGCTTCAAGGCATCGCTGATCGTCAGACCGAGTTGAGCCGCCGGTTGGCCGGCATCAATCAGGCAACGCGCAAAGTCGGGGTTAATGGCTTCAAGGCGCTTTATCAATTCGCGACTAACGGCACGATCCAGCACCATGCGAATGTCGATGGCCTGATCCTTCCGTGCTGTATCACGCGCGGCCTCCATATTACCGAGATGCGAACCGAGCATGACGCAGCCACGACCTTGCCTGACAAACCGCTCGATATTCTCCGCGCCATTGATATGAACCGGGACAACGTCAGATCGATCGACCAGGAAATAAATACGATCGGCGGTAACCTGCGCAAAGGTCAAAAAGTGACGGTATACCTGCAGAATAGAAACTGACGCATTTGTGACGCGTGCCAGAAATTGTCTTGAAGCCTGTCGCTCTGACTTGCGAACCAGCAGAAAATATAACGCAATGAAGTAGAGAATGAATGTCAGCGTCGGGCGACCCAGTGTCAATGCAACCCAGACCGCGAACCGAAGTCCACCGGAAACACCAGCTTCAGAACGACTTTGCCAGTCAGTACTCAATGAAGAACGGCTCCAACAAGGAACGCAAAGCTATTTCCTGGCCCGTACACTGGCTTTCATCACCGTGTATCAAGCCACGCTCGAAAGATCGCTGACGATTTTCTCCAACTCTGCCTTGCGTAATTTACCGGTACTCGATCGTGGCAGGGCATCGACACACCTGATTGGCCTGGGCAAAAAAACCGGATCGATGACTTCGGCCAGCCCCATGCGAATTTCCTTTGGCGTCCGATTTGGCGCCACGACCAGTGCCGATAAACGAAATTCGCTATTTTCACCGGCCGTGGACAGTTGGAAAACGATTGCGTCCTGCACCCCATCTATCGCTAACAGACGATTGGTCAATTCAGCCAGAGAACCGCGCTTGCCACCGATCTTGACGAGATCAGTTTCACGACCTTTCAATATGAACCGGCCGTCCTCCACGAACTCCAGTAAATCCGCCACCTCCACGGCTTCAGGTAAGTGATCCGCACCGATACAAACCCTGGGCCCATCGCGTGTCACGCGGAATGCATGAAAAAACTCCCACTCCGGCTGTTTCGCGACCCATCGATACGCGAGGCAACCGGCTTCACTGCAACCGTAGATCTCAAGCACTTCGGCCGAGAAAAGCTGCTCAACCGCTTGCGCTGCGTCTTGTGTCAGCGGTGCGGTGGCACTTACCACTCGACTGACACTCAGAAACGGAAGCTGAGATCTTACGATCGCGCGCAGGTGCATTGGCGTAGACACCAGAATCCGTTCCCCCGACATCTGCTCGAGGGCGGCCTGAATGTCTCCGGGAAATAGTGAGTTCCCGGAATACACCTGCGTATTACTGAACAATGGCAGAAGGATAGAGGTTTCCAGGCCATACATGTGTCCGGGCGGCACCGTGGCAACCAGACCGGCCCGCTTTTCAGGGTCTTTCAGAAGATAAGCCCTATTTAACTCAGCGCCTTCACGCAGTGTTCGCCAACACTTCGGGATTTGCGTGGCGTCCCCGGTACTGCCCGATGTATGCATGAGCGCGGCCAGTTGGCTATCGTCAATCATCGGGATATCTGAGCTGAAGCATTGCATTGTAACTGTTGGGCGCAAATCGAAATCGAGACCGTCAATTTCGGAAAATCTACCATCATGCAGCACGTATCGGTCGGTCGATTTCTGCATCGCCTCGCGAACAACGCCCGGCTGATGCGACGGCAGCAGCAGATTGCATTGCCCACGAACAATAGCCGCAAAAAATCCGAGCATAAAGGCATAGCGATCCTCGCAAAGATTGATCGCCACGGGAGTATCCGGTAATGACTCAGCCAGTGCTTGCACTTGGCCGAGAAAGGTGCGGCAAGAAATGCGCTGCCCACGAGAAATCGCGATTATGTCGTCAAGATCGCGAGCAAGCAGAGCCGTTTTAGCAATCATTCGCGCACATCCATGCTCCGATCAGCCGGTCGACCTTGCAGGTCCGCAACCGGCAATTATTTTCGATACCTGCTTCGGCATTAACCGCCAAGCTGCAGGGTGCACCATACTGTTCCGGCTGCCTAAGCAGGCTGCGTGCCGACTTCCTGGTGAATATGCGTTGCAAGGCTTCTCAGCGTAGCAAAGATCTCCTGATTTTCTTCGTCTTCCGCTTTGAGTTGCACACCATAGGTCTGCGCGACAGCGACCGCGATTTCCAACGCATCGATGGAATCGAGCCCAAGTCCACCATCGAACAGTGGCTGACCCGGATCAATATCATCTGGGCGAAGATCCTCCAGATTCAGTACGTCACAAATCAGGGTTGCCAACTGCAACTCATATGCGGTCATGTCTCCCATATGTCTCCCAACCGAAAATATTGCCATTCACACGAGCCAGCGCCCTGCCGAGTCAAAAGCGTTGGCCCGAACAACTGTCCGCTGTGTCCAGGCCAGTATCTTAACCGACCCAATTCCCTGGTTCACGGAACTTCCATGGCTACATCGTATGATAAAAGCGGATATTATGTTTTGCATTAGATCCGGACGAGTCACCGAAGCAGTCCATGGAAAAATCCAATCGCAGTGAGGTCATTATTGTCGGTGGCGGACCAGCCGGTACGACGGCGGCTACCCTCCTGCATCGCTGCGGCTGGACGGTGACCCTGTTCGAGCGGGAAATACACCCACGTTTTCATATCGGTGAATCGCTGCTGCCGAATAATCTTCCTATACTCGAGGAACTCGGGGTGCTGGACGACGTTCGTCGTATCGGCGTCTATAAACCGGGCGCTGATTTCTGTCAGCCGGGCGAGTCTGCCGAATATCGAACCTATTCATTCGACCGCGCCCTGGGCGAAATGCCGGCACATGCCTACCAGGTCAGGCGCTCCGAATTCGACGAGCTGCTGTTCAAGAATTGTCGTGAATCCGGCGTAAATGCGCTCGAAGAACATTGCGTGAACAGAGTTGAACTCAATGACAGCGGATCACACCGGGTGTTCGTGGCTGGCCCTGATCAAAGCGAGTCAACGTGGACATGTGAATATCTGATTGACGCATCCGGCCGGGACACCTTGCTGGCTTCCCAGGAAAAATGGAAGCTACGCAACCGCAGGCATGCGGCGGCAGCATTATTTACACATTTTAAGGGTGTTCAGCCGCGCCCCGGCACGGACAGTGAGACCGGAAACATTGGAATCTACTGGTTTGACGGCGGTTGGATCTGGATCATTCCGTTGCGAGATGGGGTGACGAGTGTCGGCGCTGTCTGTAAGCCCGAATATCTTCAACGGCGGCATGTATCGCAGACAGATTTTTTGACCGAAACGGTCCGGCGTTGCCCCGGCGCCTGGGAACGACTGAAGAATGCCAAATCCGTGATGCCGGCACAGGCGACCGGTAATTATTCCTATTCATCGAGTCGGCATACCGGCAATGGATTCGCCCTGATTGGCGACGCTTATGCATTCGTCGACCCCGTGTTCTCCAGCGGCGTCTATCTCGCGATGTCGAGCGGTGCACAAATCGTCGCGGTTGCCGATCAATGGTTACAAGGTGACAAGTCAGCCTATGAAAAATCTGCCAAAAAATACCGTCACACTATCAATCGCGGAATAAGTACCTTTTCCTGGTTCATTTATCGTTTTACCACCCCGGAAATGGTCACACTGTTTCGGGACCCGAAAAATATATTCAAAATCGAGCAAGCCGTGATTTCAATGCTCGCCGGAGACGTCTATGCATCGGCTGAAATTCGGCTTAGATTGCTAGTCTTCAAAATCATCTATACGGCCCGCCGGATGTTGAACACAATGCGACGCCATCCAACTGTACAGTAAATTTTCTGACCGGCCCGTGACGAATGTAATACACTTTCCGATAACGATTTTTGGCAACGCTTCAGTTTAGGTAATGGTAGCAACCGCATCCTTTTTCGGCCCGGAATTATCCGTTTCCTTCGAGACGCATGCCTTACCGGAAGCTGTGCCGCGACAGGAATTATTTCGCTTCCGCTTCGGCAAGGATCTGCAGGACGACGGTACGGATAACACTTTCAGATTGCATATCGAGCCGGTTGGTTACGTGGCGAGAGACGAAATCTGGCACACCAGCAAGCCCGTCGTGATCGGCCGATCGAACGGATTCACGCATGCCGAGTGCGAACAGCATCTCGCCGCGCATATCGAGATAAACCCGAGTCCCGGTGACAACTTTCGCGAACTCACGACTGACGCGTACTGCAAGCTACTGTCCCTGGTACGCCAACGCGGATATCCGAACCTCGTCAGGATCTGGAATTTTTTCCCGCAAATCAATGACGGTGAGGGCGACCAGGAACGTTACAAATTGTTTTCGGCCGGGCGTGCCATCGCGTTTGAGGAATTCGGTTACCGGGGGAAGATGCTACCGGCCGGGACGGCGATCGGCACGGACCCGGGGACGCCATTCACAATATCCGCAATCGCGACCCGGGAAGACTGCCGAACGGTCGAAAATCCGCGGCAGACCAGCGCCTACAATTACCCGAGACACTATGGGCCGAAGAGTCCTTCATTCTCGAGAGCCGTCACGGTTGCCTCACCGGGCGGCTATAAGATTCTGATATCGGGGACCGCCAGCATTGTCGGCCACGAGTCCCGCCACGATGACAGCCCGGAACGGCAGATACTGGAAACCCTGCGGAATCTCGAAAACCTGATTCAACATGCTAAGGATGTTACGCAGTCCCGGATCAGCGATAAGAAAATTTTCGACTACTATTTGCGGGTCTATATAAGGAGTCAAGAACAGGTATTTGAAATCAAACGAGCGCTCGGCAAACAATTGACAAGCGATCACCACATCGTATTCCTGCGCGGCGATATGTGCCGTCGCGAATTGCTCGTCGAAGTCGAAGCAGCCTGCAAGATTTAGAAAAATGGGAAATAAGGCGACAGTGACCTTATTTCTGAAATGTTCGTTAGCTTCACCATGGTTGTCGTGAAATAAGGTCACTGTCCCCTTATTTTTGTATCCCCTTAGTTCCAAAATTCACAAGGTGCTTTCTCACAAAACATGAAAACAAGCTCGGACAGAATTCTAACGACGCACGTCGGCAGCCTGCCTCGAACACAGGCTGTCGTCGATGTCGTATTCGGTCGGGACGCGGGGGTTGATGAAAATCGCGACGAGTCGGATGCCATTATCGCGGAAGCGATCAAAGCAGTCGTGCGTCGCCAGACTGAGATCGGCATTGACGTGGTCAGCGACGGTGAACTCAGCAAGATCAGCTACGCGACCTACATCAAAGACCGCATCACCGGTTTTGGCGGTGAGTCTTTCCGCGAGCCGGCACAGGATTTGCTCGATTTTCCCGGCGTTTTGCGAAGACGCGAGGAATCCGGAACCCGATCAAAGGCTCAACCGCCCCGCTGCATCGGCGAGATCCAGGTCAAAAGCATGCAGCCTCTGCAGACGGATCTTACAAATCTCAAACGCGGCGTGGAACAGGCAAAACCAGTCGAAGCATTCATGAATGCTGCTGCACCCGGCGTAATAGCGCTTTTCCAGCCCAATGACTTTTACCCGAGCCACGAAGCCTATCTCGATGCATTGGGTGAGGCCATGCGAGCCGAATACGAGGGCATCGTCGAGGCGGGATTCCTGTTGCAGATCGACTCACCCGATATCGGCATGGGTCGGCATACGATTTTCAGGGATAAAACGGATGAGGAATATTTGCGTCTCGCTAATCTGCATATCGAGGTGCTGAATCACGCTTTGCGCAATATCTCCGCGGACCGCGTGCGCCTGCACGTCTGCTGGGGCAACTACGAAGGACCGCATCACCTCGATGCACCGATGGAATCTGTCCTGCCGGTCGCATTGAGGGCCAATGCCCAGGCCTTGCTGTTCGAATCGTCAAATCCACGGCACGCCCATGAATGGACGGTTTTCCGCGATGCGAAGATACCGGATGACAAGATTCTGATTCCGGGCACGATCGATTCGACGACCAATTTTATTGAACATCCGCAGCTGGTGGCCGAACGAATCTGTCGCTTCGCCGACATCGTCGGCCGTGAACGCGTCATGGCCGGCACCGACTGTGGCTTCGGCACTTTTGCAGATCACGGCGCCGTCGACGCAGGCGTCGTCTATGCCAAGCTCACTTCGCTCGTAGAAGGTGCCCGAATCGCCAGCAACCGTTTATGGTAATTTGGTAGCAATTTGGTGTCAGACACCAACTATTAGACGGCTTCTAAGCCGTTATCTTGAAAAAATGGCGTCAGAAGCCAGTTTGCAAAACCGGGCCGCAAAACAGCTCTAAGAGTTGGTGTCTGACACCATTTTCTACACGATCGCGCTCATGATCTGCGTCGTGAAATCCAGATACATGCCGTCCGCGCGATCCTTGAAGTAACGCTTCATCGCACGTTCCCAGCTCAAATGGAAGGTCTTACTGAAACCGATACGCGCCAGCGTATCCTGCAATTCCAGCGGCTCGAAGCGGCATAACAATGGCTCACGATATTTTTCGAGGAACACCGTGATTTTGGCCATCGCCTTGCGCTCCTTATCACCGAGTACGGAGTCCGCCAACATAAAATCAAAAACGAGTTGGCTACTTGGTGCAACAGTGGCGACATATTTGAATACGTCGAGAACCGATTCGGGTTGCAGGTAATATGAAACGCCGAGCCACGAAAAAAATGTCGACTGATTCCGATCGAAACCGGCGTCGGAAAGAACCTCACCAATCTGCGCTCGCTCGAAATCGATAGCAACATGATGGATATTCTCGCCTATCCGGATACCAGCCTCCGCGAGTCTTTCCAGCTTCACCTTTTGCGTATCGGGATGATCCACTTCGTAAGTGCGCAACTTTTCAGCCGGATGACCACTCAGGTATGGTGATGTATCGAGTCCAGCCCCGAGGACAACATACTGTTTCACGCCGCGATCGATTGCGATAGCCAATTCATCCTCGACGTAGCGGCTGCGCATGACGATCAAGGCGCGCGCCTTGACGAGTTCCTTGCTCGTCAGCCGTTCATGATCAGCGGCTATCTTCGCCTCGAGACCCGGTCCGAGTAATTTCGCGGCCAGCGGATCATCCAGTATCTTCGGTTCGCCATCCAGCGCCATATGCACGGCTCGCAGGTACGCCGTGCCTTCGGCCATGTGACTATGTTTACCTTCTTCCACGATAACCTCGCTTGTTCTTTGTAGTGGTCAGTCCACATGTTGCACGACCGTCCGGAATTGTGGCCATACGGGATTATGCGGAGGGTCTGGCGGAAAAGGTACCGGACTTTTTTTTGCCAAATACAAATCGGGCACTTTTTCGACTCTCATAATCCCTTCGCCAGCCGATACCAGAACTCCACGCTGTCATAGAAGGCCTGAACGCCAACCCGCTCATCACGGCCATGAATTCGCCAGCCGTCCGGGTCTTCGGCCAGCGCGCTCATACCATAGGTCGGAATCCCCGCATTCCTGAGGTATAAGCCGTCCGTGGCGCCCGTCGTCATTACCGGGATAATCGGAATCCCGCCAAACAGTTGATCGACCAGGGTTTGTATTCGATCGATGATTTCCGCTGACAGTGGCGATGGAGGGCTGGCGACCGGCGCCCAGACCATGGTCATATTGATGGCGGCATCATCGATAACGCGCCGCAATATTTCCTGCACCTCAGCCGGAGAGTCTTCTGGAAGTACGCGACAATTGATGATGGCCCGCGCGGTCTGCGGCAGTGCATTATTCGCATGTCCTGCCGTGACCCGCGTTGCGACACAGGTCGTGCGCATCAGCGCATTAAGAAAATCATCCTGTTCAAGCAGCGCCAGAGCATCCGCATCGGCCGTGCCCGCGGCCAGTTGCGCCATTGCCGCGGCCTTCGGCCCGTCGTACATCCCGGCAGACTGCTGGAAAAAGCCGCGCGTGATTTCACTGAGCCGTACAGGAAACTGGTAGTCGGCAAGACGCGTTAGCGCGGCGGAAAGTTGGTAAATCGCGTTGTCCTGCCTGGGCCTCGAACTATGACCGCCGGGGTTCGTAACCTCCAACGCCAGAGTCATATAAACCTTTTCGCTGGCCTGGACTTCGAAAGCGATCGGCCGCCCATCGTCCATCAATATCTCTGCCGTATCGCTATTGAACGCAATTTCCGCGTCAACCAGAGCGCGTTGCTCTTTCAACAGCCATTCGATGCTGGCCCCGGTGGTTTCCTCATCAGCTGTCACGAGCAGAATGAGATCACGCTCGGGTTTGAAGCCCTCCTCATGCAAGCGAATAAACGTGACGACCAGCGCCGCCACAGCTGCCTTATTGTCATGACTTCCGCGACCATAGAAATAGCCGTCCTGCTCGACCAGGCGAAACGGGTCGGTCGACCAGTTTTCGCGATCCACGTCGACGACATCCATATGCGCCAACAGCAAAACCGCACCCTTACCATTGCCCGTACCGCGATAGCGCACGATGAGGTTTGCGAGCTCAGGTGCAAAGCCGAGTACGCGAACATCAGACGGCGGAAAACCTGCGGCCCGTAATCTTTCAGCCATCGCGTTGACGGCTTCAGGGATCTTACCGCTGGTTGGGGTGGTCGGAATCTCGACCAGTTCCTCAAGAATTTCCCGCGCCAGCTCGTTACTGCACCAGCCGGCTGCCGGCAGCATCACAAGGCCGAGCGCAAACCACAGTAATGACAAAGGACTGAGTCGAGCCACGAACATCGTGCCATCGCCTCCGAATATCAGGGCATTGCGGCAAGTCTACCCCGAGAACTTGGTGTCAGACACCAAGTTTTAGAAGCCCTCTCAGCCGTTATTTTGAGAAAATAGCGTCAGAAGCTAACTTGCAGAACCTGGCCGTAAAACGGCTCTAAGAATTGGTGTCTGACACCAATTTCTCGCAATTAGTGGCGAATGTCTTTTGGCGCGCGCTTGCCGTCGAGAGGTAATACGTCGAGCTCAAAGGTCAGCGGGAATTCGGCCGGTACGTAGCAAATTTCGTCATCGCAGGTCTGGTAACTCAGCACGGTCGCAATTTCGATCGTCGATTCCGTGAATTCAGCCGACAGCGTGACCTCACGTTCGATCCGGACCGTTCCGTGGTAAACCGGAACGCGCTCATCGATGACATCCAGGTACAGAATTTCCGGCTCAGGTTGCACCATAAGCTCACCCTGGATTAGTGCCGGATTGTCAGAAATCTTCAAGTCGATGGGCACATAATCCGAACCGGCGGCGTACAGGTGCATGCGTGGTGGGAGCTCGATATCCGCGACCAGGACAATCCGATTCCCACGGCGTACGGTGTCCTGGATCGGATAAGCCGCCAGCTTAAACTGCGGCAATTCAGCTTCGATCCGGGTGCCACCGCCAACACCGAAGGTTTTCAGCAAGATCGTATTGGCGGTAAAGCGCTCCCGATAGTCAGGGGCAAAGAACTTCTCAACCACCACCCCTTTCGGGTCAACCATATATGTACCGGGATATGGAATACCATAGCCAAAACTGCCTTCCGCATGGTCGGTATTGCGGATACCGAACGCATCGATAATTTTCGATTCGGGATCGGACAGCATCGTATAGCGGATTCCGCCGTGACGCTCGCTAAAGCTTTGCAGGATTTCCACGCTGTCGTAGCTGATGGCCATAACACCAAGCCCAGCCTCGGTCAGCCGATCGAAGGATCCCTCCAGCTCCACGAGCTGGCTTTTACAGTAGGGTCACCAGTCGGCGGAACGAAAAAACAGGATCATCGCACCGGCTGGGCCCACGATGTCGTCGAAGTCTCGCCGCACGCCGTGTTGATCGGCGGCTTCGATCAGCGGAATTTGCTCGCCGATCTCGGGCCCCGTGGTCAGATTCGCCGGAACGCGGCTACGGCTGGCATTCTGTGCCAGCGCCGGGATCGCGAGGCAAAACAATGTTGCCCAGCCAATGCACTTAATAAAATTATGGATACAGTGTTTCATCTGACTTCCTGGCGGAGTCTAACCACTGTGCTTGCCCACAATCAAGCCAAGCCGCAGCACTGCGATACGCGAATCGAGCGTTTTCGTCCAGATTAAGTTGCCGCCACCAGTGCACGGCCACCCTGTGGGAATGGAGTGCATGCAATGATGGCAACCTGGTGGTCTCGGTGGGATACTTGCCACCTCTTAACAATAACGGTAAGGACAAGACGATGAGTGTAGCCCATCCTTGGCTTGAGCAAGAACCTTGGCCAACCAGGCAAATGACAAAAGAAATGCTCGAAAGTCGAATCGAGCGAGTGCTGACGATGACCAACATCGGTTACCTGGGCACGGTGTCCAAGAGCGGTGCGCCGATTGTCAGCCCATTAGAGTTTTACGCTGACGATTTGACCCTGTACTTTTTTCCGCAACCGAATAGTCCAAAACTCAAAGCAATGCAACGCGATCCCAGGGTTTGTCTCGCAGTTGCGAATCCAATGGCCGGCTGGGCATGCGTCATGGGTGCGCAGATATTCGGTACGGTGGCAATCATGGATGTCGGCACGCCCGAATGGGAACACGGCATGAAAGTCTTCAAATGGCCGGGCTCATCGTTTGAGCTCGGACGTAAGCTCGTCGAACCACCGCAAGGTCAGCTAGCACGTCTCGAACCGACACGCATTGTTTACAGCGAACATCTGTTACGCAAAGAGGGTTACGCACCGCGCCAGATCTGGCGTAAAGACATGGAAGAGCTGCAGGTCGTACCCGGCGGAAACGTGTAACGCGGAACAGCAAAGAAGATACGACGATTCCACACGTGGTTCATTATGATGACAAGAGAGAATTGGTGATGATGCACAAGACAATGTTTGCATTCCGGTTGTTTGGGCGGGTAATACTCGGCACGTTCTTGGCGCTGGGTTTGGGGCTGGGCGTGCCGCAAGCACCGGCGCAGGAAGACCACTCCCAGCACCAGGCTCATCAACATCAGATGACGCCTGAGCAGTTTGCCGAGCTGCGTGAAAAGATAGAAATTTATCGCGGTTTCACGGACGAGCAAATCGTCGAAAGCATGTCACGCATGCGTAATCTCGGCGGCATGATCAGTGAAGCTGGCGTAGTCGGCGACGTCGGTATCCTGGCGCTGGCGCACGGCTATTCGGACCAGGGCAATCAGCAATGGATGGAAAAATTTACCGCCATTTCGCGTGAGTACCCGACCGGCTATGGTCTCGGCATGGCCATGATGAGCGCCGATCACATTCAGACCGCCATCGATGGACTGGAAGCCGCCGGCGCCAGGAAGATTCTCGTCTTGCGCACCGAAACCGGCGAAACCAATTCTCTGAATTACCAATGGCAATATATTTTCGGCCGCAGGGACGAATCGTCTTACTTGTCCGTGCCCCGCGTAACAAGCAACGCCGAGATCATCTGGGGACCTTCACCCACAGCTCACCCGATTATGGGCGAAATCATGCTCGAGCACGCACAGCAGCTCAGCACCGATCCCTCAAACGAGCTGGTCATCATCATGGGGCACGGCCCGATGACCCCAAAGGAAAACGAAATGGATTTAGCGATCATGACAAAACACGCCAAAGCCATTCAACAGGGTGGCGGCTTCAAGGAGGTCAAACGTTGGAATGTTCAGGACGATCTGCCGCCTGATAAAAGAGCAGCCAATGTAGCCACGGTCCGGGGTTGGATTAAGAACGCGCAGGATCAAGGCATGGACGTTATCATCGTGACCAACGTATTGACTCAAAGCGGCGTGATGAACCGGTTAATGAATGACGTGGACGGCACAGGCGCGAAATTCAGCGATAGAGGTCTGATGCAGAACCCGCTTTTCTCCGAGTGGATAAAGACCGCGGTCGAGGAGAATCTGTCTTAGAGATCACTACTGTATGCTGAAACTGAGCTTTTTCAGCAGCGCGGCCTGACTATGTATGCCGACTTTCTTGAAGCTTACGTTTATTGCCCTGTTCTGGATAGGCCGCTGATTTTCCGGGAAAATAAGGCAATAGATTAACGCTAGCACCTCTTTTCTCTCCCAATTTTGTGTAATACCTGCTTGTTCCCAATTCGGGAACAAGCTAGACTGTTGCGGTGAGAATCATTGCAATCGGCACCTTGCGTCACTTTTGGGAAATAAACAGGGATGCTGAGGAGCCTTTAAAGGCCTGGTACCAGGAAGTTGGGCGGGCTGATTGGGCGACGCCTCACGAAGTTAAGGCAATGTACCGGAATGCAAGCGTAATAGCAGACAACCGTGTCGTATTCAATATTGCTGGTAATAAATACCGGCTGATTGTGAAGTTCAATTATCCGTATCAAATCGGGTATGTTCGATTCATCGGGACACACGCTGAATATGATCGAATTGATGTGAAGGAAGTGTGATGGATATTCATCCGGTGAAGACAGAAAATGATTACAAGAATGCGCTCCTGCGTATTGATACGCTGCTGGATGCTGCACCTGGTACCGAGGCAGGTGATGAGCTCGATGTTCTTGCTACTTTGGTAGAAGCCTATGAGCGTGATCACTTCCCGATCGAGGCACCCGATCCGGTTGAGGCGATCATGTTTCGCATGGAGCAGATGGGGCTCGATCGCAAGGCGTTGGAACCATTTCTTGGCGGGCGGAACAGAGTATCGGAAGTCTTAAATAGAAAGCGAAAACTGTCGATGAACCAGATTCGTAAATTGCATGACGGTCTCAATATCCCGCTTGAGAATCTAATCGGCGCAAGTTAAGAAATTCAGGTACCGTTAGAAAACAACTATGCCGCGTGCGGTCTTACTTCATTATCCAATCGCTCGTCCAGTGCCTCCTCTGTCTGCAGAAGATCATGTCGAGACTGCAGATTTAGCCAGAACTGCGCCTCCATTCCAAAATAGCGTCCCAGCCGCAACGCGGTATCGGCAGTAATCGAACGCTTGCCTTGTGTTATTTCGCTAATCCGGCGCTGGGGGACACTGATATCCTTGGCCAGGCGGTACTGGGAAATGCCCATCGGCTGAAGAAACTCTTCCAGAAGAATTTCCCCCGGATGAATTGGGGCAAAATCTCGCTTGCTCATCTCACACCTCTAGTGGTAATCCACAATTTCCACGTCATGGGCATCTCCGCTCTTCCATATGAAACAAATACGCCATTGGTTGTTTATCCGGATGCTGTGCTGTCCGGAACGGTCTCCCTTAAGTTTTTCCAGCAGGTTGGATGGTGGAATTCTCAAGGATTTTAGCTGGCTTGCTGCTGAGAGCATTTCAAGCTTGCGGGCCGCCAACCGCTGAATATCGCGCGGCAAGCGGCGGGAAAATCGTCCTCGATAGATCCGTTCAGTTTCCCGGCACTTAAAGGATTTGATCACAAGACAATACTATTGTCTTACGTTAGTATCGTCAAGCGTTAGTATAAGATAGAATCGTATAGGTACCGATGTTAACTTTCCCGGCGAAGAATTAGGGACAGATTTATTTTCGTCTGTTTTTGACGGTAATCGGCATGGTGGTTAGTGCCCCAGCGGGCTTTAATCATGCATATCCGCGAACCGCTTCGATAATCCTCGTCTTAACTAATGCCCAATCGACCTCACGAATCATTGCGGGCATCGGCTCGGTCTCGGCGCCATCAAACCAGACCAGGCTTTTCTGCAGATGATACTCGTTGTAGTCGATGTGGGTGAATCGTCGGCATACCAACGCAATAATGCCTTCGACACTGCTACCACCCTGAAGAATGAAATAAAGATCGATAAAGTTCTTGCGACTGCCGCGACCGCCAATTGCAATCACCTTCATGACAGCGATATCCCTGGGATCCGCCAGTGTCATACCTCGGTAGTCCGTGCCGGGAAACAGCATTGGCGCCTGCGCTGTCAAAAAGCTGATGCGAAGACCGTTTAGCAACACATGCAACGTGTCTGTTGTTCGACTTTGAATATTAACCTGGCCGATTTGAGCCAGCCGGCTGATCAATGGTTCCACGTCGAACGATTCATAGCGGAAGAAATCCAGGTCCTCCGAATAGCGATGCCCCAATTGCAGGGCCAGCGCGGTTCCCCCAGCCAACGTCCAGGAATCAACGAGTCCCGCAGCAACAAGGCTGCGCACGGTCTTCCACGCTTCTTTACTCAGTACTTTCGGATGCATTTGCCGGACCGAGAATGGTATCCCAATATCCGCGTGTTCGGCTGTCGATCCCGCGTTGGGCAATCGCGTCGCGAATCAAGTCATCACCATAGAAGCGGCGCATTGCTCGCATTTGATCGAGATTGCCATACATCAACACCCGGACGAGCACCCAGCGCGCATGTTCGGTGAGATCGGCGGAAGTAAGCCGCTTGTCCCAGAACAGCGGTGTCAGCAATTTCAGTAACTCGCGCTTGCCTGGCCTGACGATCACCTGCCGAGTATCGTCTGCCACCAGCCGGACTTCCAGGTGCGCGCCGAGTGCAGCCGCGATTCGGCGCAGTGTCGCGATTTCGAAGCGATCCCACCCGGTCTCGTAGCGATGCAGGGTGGGAGCGCTGGTACCGGCACGATGCGACAGTTCTTGCAAGGTCAGGCCCCGGCTTTTTCTCAACTTACGAATCTGCGAGCCAATCAAGGGCGGTGATAACTTATCATTCATGATAATATCATCTCCTGTTTGCCGGTGTTGGGCAAGGCTTTGCACGGGTTCAGGTCCGAGCGTCAATCCACAATCCGCAGGCAATCTCCAGATTCCGGGCCCCATTGCCACGGCTATGTCGCCTGATCGCAAAACTCCTGCGCATCGGCTGCATCGTCCTGATGCCAGGCCGTCAGCCGGCATTTATTCTTTACGTACAGACCTTCGGCGAACTGCTCACCTTCAATCGGCATTTACGGCACGCTCGGGGTCGGGGGCGGGCCACTGTAATCCCTTCACCGACCAATACTTGCCCCCAAGTCATAGTGCAATTCGTGCACTAATCGCGGCATTTAGCGCAGGTTATTGGCGAAAGGACGAAAAGATCTATGAGCGCGAAAACCAGATATACGGGTGAAGAGTTCGGCGAAGTGCAGGTCGTACCTGATTTTCTCCCACCTCCAGAGGAACTCGCCTTTAAGGAAAATACGGTAAAGGTCACAATTTCTCTTAGTAAAGGCAGTGTGGAGTTCTTTAAGGAACCTCTGATTAATTCATGAACGGCGTCTATGAGCCCGAAACGGCCCCCTGCGGCGTTGCGAATCTTGCCAATAGTCCAGCTATTAGCTGCGATCCGCGCCTTGCCGGAGACCGTTTCGAATCTCATAGCCGCTCGCCCAGAATTAATCAGAGGTTCCTTAAGAAAGAGGCCAAAAAGCACAATACGCAATATCAGAAAATGATCCGGCGTCTATTGGATGTTTATGCAAGCTCCTACAAGCACAGCAATAGTATAGGTACCGTACCCCGAATCGATGTCGTTTGGAACATCAGAAAATGCCCAGTAACCTGAGAAACCGAACACCGGTACCGCTAGGGCAAAATATGAACTAGCTACCGTGACAATGCACGCAGATTTCAGTCGCTCGACCGAGGTCACGCCGGTGATTAATCGGCGCATACGGAAAAAAATCCTCGTGACAGGTGATGCAGACCATCTGCTCGTCGAGCACCATGCGGTGCGACCACTGGAAGTGACTGTAGCCGGATCGATTCTGCTGAACCAGAACGGGCAGATCATGACATCCGGTGCAGACTGCGTTGCTGTGGTCAGTCACCGGCATCGGCGGGAATGGTGGTTCGACTGACGGCACCGGACCTTGCACTACGGGTTGATCTGCAAGCTCCGCGGCCATCTGCCTGCCGGCCATGCGGCCGGTCACGATCGACGGGCCAAGATGCGTGCCCTCGAGCGCAGCCCGGCCGTTGATCCCGGCGAAGCCACTGGCCTCTCCGGCCGCATAGAGCCCCGGGATTACTGTTCCATTGACATCGACGACGCGGGCCGAGGTGTCGATACGAATACCACCCATGGTCTTGCGGGCCAGGACGAAACGTTGGACGGCGTAATATGGTGGGTCGCCGACTTTCTTGGCGTTACTGCAAAGTGAAATGTTATCGGCCGGCAGTTCCGCACCTTCGGCGGCCTTTTCGACGAGCACGTTGTAGTTGTTAACCGACTGCACGAGTTGATCCGCGTCAATCTCCATCTCGACAGCCAGGCCTGCAAGGGTCGGCGCGGTCTTGACGAGGTCCGGGTTACCGAAAATGAGTCGCTCGGTGCGTTCCTTCGTCCAGCCTGAACCCGAGACTCTGAAAAATATCTTGCCGCGTGAATCAAAAACGACCCAATGGCTGTCACCAGGCTGATCAAGAACGGCAGGCAGGCTATCGCGCGACGATTTACACTCGTTTAAGAATCGCTCGCCGTTCCGGTTTACCCAGACTTCCCGGCCGGGCGGAACCTGCAGAACGCTGAGTCCGCGTGACTGCCCCGGGTGACGCGGATCCGGAATACCGGTGACGAAGTTCCATTGGTGATCCAGGCGCTCGATTTCTGCGCCGGCGTTACTGGCCAGGTCGAGCCCGGATCCCCGCGAATTCCATCCTGAGCCCGCCAGCAGTTGTTCGGGTACAGGCAAATCCTCGCGCCAGTTTGCGCGCACCGCATCGAGATCGCTTTGCATTCCACCCGTCGCAATCAATACGGCGCCAGCGAAAAGCTCCAGCGTCTCACCGCTGCGAAGGTCGGTTGCCCTGACACCAACGATGCGGTCATTCTCGCGGATTAGTTCGTCTGCTCGCGTGTTAAAACGAAACTGCACTGCAGGTTCTGTGAGTAGTGCACGATAAATCGGCATCATGAGTCCGAAACCCTGACCGCGAATGAAATGATAACGGGGCACCGAGTTACCGGGCGGCTGGACGGCGACCGTAAACTGTGCACCGAGATCCGTGAGCCAATCGTAGATCTCTTCGTTTGAGTGATCTACGTAATATCGTACCCATTGTTCGTTACTGTCTTCCCCCCAGGCGAGGAAGTCGGCAAAAGCAAGATCCGGAGAATCCGCAATGCCTCGCTTGCGTTGCAAAGGCGTATCGACGATGGATAAACCACCGGTTGAAAGAAGCGAATGCCCGCCGAATACAGACAACATATCGATGACCAGCACAGACCGTCCGGCGCGTGCTGTTTCGAAAGCGGCGGAAAGTCCGGAGATGCCGGCACCGATGATCAGTATATCCGCCGCTCGTTGCTCAGTCGGTGGCGGAGCATCGTCACAACCCGACAGACCGAACAAGACGACGAATAGGATGCAACCCGTGAGCGGGCCGCGTAAAAAAGAACATCCTGTTGATCGCTTGATGTTCATCAGGCTTTCCGAAACTTATATTCAAGACCCGGGTCGGACCAGGATTTTAAAGATCGAATACGGCAACTCGACACCAGTTTCTCAGGGCCGCAATCTGTTGACAACCCATTAAAGCCTTACTTTGCGCAGTTCTGTTATCTACAGGCAAACCCCGCTATGCATTGGCAGGCGGTCGCAGCATCTTCCTGACTTCGCCGGCATGCCGTGTTTCTTCACTGATCATGCGCGTCGCGTATTCCTCAAGCATAACGGAACGCCCCTCGACTAATTCAAGAAGCTCCTCATAAGCTGTCAGTGAGGCGTGCTCGTGCTTCAACGACTGCTCCAGAATCACACCAATATCAAAAGTGCTTGCGTCGAGCAGTGAGCCGATCCCCAATGACACTTCGCCATCGAGTTGCGTGATAAGTTCGCCAGCCTCGTGTGCGTGCATTAAAGACTCACTTGCCTGACCGCGTAACCACGAAACAATCGGAATGCGGCCAAAGCCATAAACCATAAACGAGTAATGCGTGTAGCGGATAACCCCTGCCAACTCCAGCTCCAGGATCCGGTTCAACAGCTTAAGCACTGACGCATTTTTCAGTTCAGTTTCGTTCATGGGGTCATCTCCTGCGGATACGGTCCGATGGCTCATCCTGTGTTTTGCGGCTCAAGCATACGCGGATCCCTGCTCCATTGGCGTCCCGGAATGTACGTATGATCGGGCAGGGCATGCGAATGACTATGTTGAATTCAAGGCGCGATATGGGCAGCATTTGGGGAGCATGTATTTGTAAGTCAAAGGGTTACGTTGATCCGACCCGGAGGGAGGCCCGCTGGCTAATGGGCCGTTCGGAGGGAAGTTTGATCGGGGGATTTACTCCTGGAAGAAAACCGGAATCGCCATTTCGTCATCCAGTTCACGCTGCTCACTTGGGTTGTCCTTTTTGAAGATCAGCGATCCCCGACCGCCCTGTTCGGGTTTGGTAAATGACAGCGTTGCCGTGAAAGGCACAAATTCTTTCGTCATCCATTCACCCTGTGCCGTAACGAATCCGTTCGCCACGATATTGCCGTGCACGTCCTCGAGCACGACCGGGAAATCCCCCTCGAAAAACCAGGTACCACGGGCACGCCCGCGAATCGTTAACGGTGACTCGATCACCGCGCCCGGTGCCGGCGATTCGACGCCGATAAATTCTTTGCGGCAGTGGCCAGCAGGGTCTGCTTCGATCAAGCCGGTCACAAAAATTCCGCCCGCGTAATCTGCGCCGAATCCGTCGCGTGGCGGCTTCGCAAAGCTACCGGTCAACACCATGAAAAGCGGCGTATACGGGCGCGCGTCTGTCATCGTGTTTCGGTATGTTCTCTCGATATCCGATATCGCGGATGATCTCCCAAGCACCCAATGCTCGGCGCTACGGTCACATGGCAGGAAAGAACGCACTTCATGGCCAAACGTCACCCAACCGGATTCTTCACGATCCGCGGGCACAGCAACCAGACTGTCGCCATCGAGATATGCGTACCGCGTGACATCAATGGTTGGCGTTGCCGCCATCGGTTCGCCCGGTCCACGATCCGCAAAATCGGCAATGATGACGCGATTCTGAATGCGAACTGTCTGCGGGATGACGCGATCGCCGAGCAGCATTGCGTTCGTCCCCCGATATCCGTCCACTCCATTAATCGCGGCGGCAATGTAATAGAAGGTGCCGCTGCCGCCAGTCTGGTAAACCAGGATCACGGCCGCGTCGATATCACCACCTCCGTCCAGATCACCGTAGGCTGGTGTATCGAATACAGTCGCTGTTACCATCGCCGCAGAACCCGGCGCGGCGGGCATTTCAAAGTGGCCCTTGCTCAGCGGTATTTCACTGCCGTCAATCCAATAAGTCGCATCGAGTGGGTCAGCCGCCAGAGGTTCGGCTGGCGCGGCCCGAGAATCCGGACGGGTTTCACGGCTACAACCACAGATCGCAAGAACCACGAGCAGCCCGACTGATAAGAGCGACCAGCTACGGCTACGCCCTGCTTCGATTATCGATTCCGCGCCGGTCATTCAGGTTCCGCTTGCCCGATATCCTGTTGCGCGGCCCAGATGCGATAATTAACCTCAAATCCTTCCGGCACATAGACCACCATCGGAAGTTTGCTGTTATAGCGTTGCAGGAAACCATCACCGTTGACAGTTATGAATTCGTCTGTGTTTTCCATGCCTGGCGGACAAGCCATCAGTGTCGACATGGGACCGCCAACTTTTTCGAGTACGTAGTACGGGTAGCCCCAGCCTTCCGCGACGCGTCTTTCGAGAACGCCGCCAAAGGAAGTTCGGTTGCAATCGACGGACAAGATTTTGCCCACGATGATTTCGACCTTGTGAGCTGATTCGTCCTCTACGGCCGGAACACGAAAGACCATACGCTCAAAACCTTGCTCTGCAGCCGGATAAGGTTTCATATTCGTGGTTTCATCTGCCAACGTGACGGTCAGGAAAAGTATCGATGCCAAGAACAGTAAACGTGTTACAGCTTTCATTTGAGATGCTCCATATTCTTAGCTGGTGTCTGACACCATTTAATTATTCCAAATCGATTGCCCGAATCGCCTGCTCGAGAAATTCAATACGCCGCTCGATCTCCGGACTGACCTCACCCTGGCTTGCATTCGCTATGTTGCGGTCGCCCTTCAGTTGCAGGCTGAGCCAACCACGCACCATAACGTAGTACCGCGAATCGGTCCCAAGATCCATGACTGCCTGCATGGCATCGGGTGTTCCCGGATTATCCAGCGCAGCCTTAATCGCAAGAACCTGCTGGCCGATTCGCGTGGCTTCGTCAATTTGACCTGACGACTCTGCTGCCTGCGTGCCGAGACTCACAACAAAAACTACCGCGACGCCAAATGTGAGCAAAGCGCGCAACACTATCGTCCTGTGTTGATAGTGACGAATTGGCGGACGTTTCATGATGTATTCGCCCACTAACGATAGGCCTCAATCAAGCAGGCTGACCAAGTCACCGGCGTTCAGAGTGCCTGGTCCGAGCGCACGAAGTTCTATTCCCGCATTGCCGTCATTTTCTTTTACGATGGTGCGGATGACCTCGTTATCCTTCGGGAGATCACTCTGCGCGTGCGTCGTCATAACGCAGCGGGGCTTGCGATCCAGCACATGACACTGCAAAGGCCCGAGACTCAGATCACGGCCGACCCAGCCGTCCTCAACAAATCCGGTCTCATCGGTCTCAACGATAAAGTTAGGGCGGAATCGAGCGCGCACGAAGTCAGAACCTGGTTGCCGGCGGGAAAGTTCACGAAGCGTCGCGGTGGTCAGCAAATGTAGCGGCGATCGGTCAAAGAATGCCTCGAGGCCTGGTTCCCAGATGAACGGCTCACCTTCTCCTGTTTCGATTTCAGTCGGAAATTCGTGTTGAACTTTTTGATCGACACTTGCCGCTCGCACTACCACGCGACGGTTTAATAGTTGCGAAAGACACTCGGCTGCTTCAGGCGAATCCGCAGCGAACTCTTCTCCGTCGGGAAATCCGATAATCACCCGCACATCGGTTGTCCACGCACGGCATGACAGCAATTCAGGGTATCGCTTCGCGCTCAGCGACACGCCGGATCCGGCATCCACGACGGCGCGATGTCTGTCACCGTCGAGTCCTGCTAGCCCGACCCCGGCCTGATCGAGTCTTTCGCCGAGCATCGACTTAACCGGGTACCGCCAGATCTCGTTAATTTTCATTCTTTTCCCCTACTCACGACACCGTTGACCAGCGAAACACGTCTGCATTGTCGAGCATAATGTCGATGGGAACCACGATGCCAGCAGGACCGCCAAAGTGTCGTGCCCCTGCCATAGACTGCTGGTGACTGAAGACCGTTACACGCTATTTTACATAACGTAGTGTACGCGAATTGGCTAATAATAAGGTGCTAGAATAGATAGAGGTTTCGCGCGTTCGCGCAAAAAAAAAGCACAGGGAAGGTGTCATGAAAAAACTACAGCTATTCTTTAGTATTACACTGCTGGCTATTTTCGTATCAGCGTGCGGTGGCGGAGGTGGTGGCTCATCTGCAGTCTCACCCTCAAACACGAATTCAGACTCAGACTCAAACACAGTTGCCGATCCGGCGCCGGTTACGCCCGCGACGGTAGCCGTAGTAATCACCGATGCAAGCATCAATGATTACGATAAGGCGCTCGCAACGATTACGTCGATTGAGTTGCTTGGCGATAGTGGTCATGTACAAATTTTTAACGGCAGCGAAACCGTAGATTTTTTACTGCTTGCGGATTTTGTCGAGTTATTTGTCGTTGACGGAAATGTTCCGCCGGGTGACTACGACAAGATCCGATTGCGCCTGTCGAACATGACTCTGGTAAATGTCGTCGACGGCGGTGACGACATAGAAACTCACGTGGACCTGGTCGCAAACGGCAAGGTCGACCTGAACCCGCAGGGCACATTCACCCTTCTGCCGGGCCAGGTGGTTTTCATATCGATCGATTTTGAGCTCGAGAAGTCACTGAAGCTGACAGAGACCGGCAAGGGTAAAATCAAGCTTCGACCGGTCATCTTTGTGGAGATCGGCACGACGCCCGCGTTCAAGGATGGCCTGGCGCGAGTGCACGGTGTTGTCGATGGGATTGCCGATGATTTCGGCAGTTTCCGTATGTGTATGACGCAACTGATATCCCGATTTCCGCCAGACGATGGCGCAAGCATTGACGGCTTTTGCCTGGCCGTGCGGGTCGATGAGAAGACCGGTCTATTCGCCAAAGATGGCAAACCGATCACGGTCGGAGATCTGACCAACGGCCAGGAATTGACCGTTGTTGGCATACTCGGGCTGAATGATGGTGAAGATGGACCGACGCCGAAGCCACTACCGGTAGGCATCAACGAACCGACGCAGTTGCCGGAGGATGGTTCCGGCGAAGACGGGGATTTCGCTACGTTTGCGTTGAATGCGATCGTTGTCGAAGCTGGACCGTTCGAGACATGGATGCGCGTACGCGGTCAACTCAAGTCGCCCGTCGATGAATCCGGTTTTTTCGGTTTATTCATCTTTCCTGGGCAGGGTTATCCCGACGACACGGTGGTAACGACGCAGGTATTTGAAAAAACGCGAATTTATCGTATTGACGGTGACGGTCTGCGGGAGATTAGTGCCGTCGAACTCATGACAGAGGATCACGTTGCACTTGATGGTGTATTGATTCCGGCCGACGTCTCGACGGACCAGGCCGAGGACCTGATTCGTTCAGCACTTATTCTGGCAACACCGGCGCGACCCATCCCGCCACCAATTGAACCTACGGTCATCAAGGGTAAAATCCAGCAAATCAAGGCCGAGGAAAATTCATTAATTGTCACGACGGACGAAAGCGGCGATCGTTGTGTCAGTACCGACGATGAGACGCTGATATTCGAAGTGTTTATCATCGATAAAGTGTTCGAGTCCGTGAAAGTCATGCTAGGCGACCTCAGTGAAGGCAGCGGCGTCGGAATCTACGGTGTCGATGACGGGGTCAATTGCTTCGCGGCCGATCTGATCATTGCCGAAGGACAGGTCGACGAGGGGCCTGAGCCGAAATAGTCCCGAACCGGCGACAAAACACCAGGGGCCCCTTGTGGGCCTCTGTTCTTTTGCTTTAATTAACTCGTTTCAGACACCATTTAATCATCAACAACAAGCGGTTTTCTTCTCTGGTAGATCTACGCGTTCCAGATCCGAGTCCTCGAGGACAATAAATGTCTCCCAGGCATTGCCATCCGGGTCTCTTGCCCAGACTTTATCCTGCAAGGCATAGCAGCATGTCGTGCCTTCTTCGACCAGCGTGTTGAAGCCTAGCGCCGTGAGACGCTCCCGCTGCTGTGACACTGCTGCCTTGGTATGCACCTGAATACCCAAATGGTTGATGCGGTTACCCGTGACTTTCCGCGTTTCATTGAGCGTCAGGTTCAATGCTGGCGTATCCGGCTCAAATTTCGCGTAACCCGGTTTGACCTTACTCGGCTTGACGCCCAGCAGCGCTTCGTAGAATTCAAGTGACTCCTGAAAATGGTTCGTGTTCAGCGCCAAGTGGATTCGTGACACACTGTTGCCTTGATTCTTTTCCATAACAATCTCCGAATTCAATTCGCTGTCAGCGTCGCGTCGACCTCGTCCTGTTGCATGGTGAACATCTTGGCGTACCAGCCACCCTGCTCCATCAATTGCTGGTGGGAACCGCGCTCGGCAATGCGGCCCTCCAGCATAACCAAGATTTCATCGGCATCGACAATCGTGGACAGGCGGTGCGCAATCGTTAGCGTCGTACGACCCTTACACAGCAGTTTCAGCGCATCCATGACACTTCGCTCGGTCTCGACATCGAGGCTCGAGGTTGCCTCGTCGAGCAACACAACCGGCGCATCTTTCAGCACCGCCCTCGCAATTGCGACGCGTTGCCGCTGACCACCGGATATCTTGCTGCCGCGTTCTCCGGCTTCAGTTTCATAGCCGTCCGGGGTACTCGCCAGCCATTGCGTCAATCCCGCTTGTTCAGCTGCCGTGTCGATCTCCTCGTCCGTCGCATCGAATCGCCCCATGCGAATGTTTTCCTTGATCGTCTCATTGAAAATGAAACTGCGTTGGGACACCACGGCAAAGTAATTTTGCAAGTCGACCAATGGGAAATCGGTCAGTGGCCGGTTGCCAATCGAAATAGAACCCGACTGCGGATCCCACTGGCGCAACAACAGATTGACGAGCGTCGACTTGCCTGTTCCGCTCGGGCCAACCAGCGCCACGTGTCTGCCCGACTCGATATCAAAAGACAAACCTTGAAATATGGCCTTGTCGCGACTCCATTCCACGTCGTCCGCGTCATATTCGAAGGTGACGTTATTAAAGTGCAATGACGGCTCGATAGTTTCGGTGACCGGCTTGGTCGACGTCTCCACCACGGCCGGCAGCTGATCCATCATCGAGAACAAGCGTCGCGCGGCGATGAGTGACACACGAAAGTCCGTGTAATTGTTCGCCAAGCCCACCGAAAGATAAAACCCGACGATCGAGACGGCGATCACCGCAGGAAGTTCAACCAGCGGATCGATCTTGCCGGCCAGTGCCAATTCGATGCCCCACCAGGCCGCAGCCAGTATGCCGACGGTGATAAAAATCTCGGCCAGTGCGCGCTGCCAGGCATCGGCACCGTAAAGTTTTTCCTGGCCTTCCTGCATCGATGCACCGATCTCGTACAGATCCTTCGCACGTTGTTTTTCGTAACCGAACGCCACGGTATCGCGCACACCCTGGATACTGTCAGAAACAAACGCGTTGACCTGGCCAAGTTGCTCGCGGTATTGAACGCCGTCACCACCGAGCCTGGCAACCAACCACGGCAGCAGTGCCGTATTGGCCAGGTAGAACGGCGCCAGCACATAGACCAACGACGGGTCGACGGTCCAGCACCAGCCCAGCAGTATCAACGGCACGAAGACCGCGGCAATCGCGGGTGCAATCGTATGCGCGTAAAACGGCTCAATGCGTTCGCAGTCGGTCATGACGCGACTGACGGCATCGCCAGACTGCAGCTTTGCGGTTCGGGCCGGCGCCAGCGGTAGCATCGCGTAATAAAACTTGTCGCGCAATGCAGCGAGAATCCGAAACGCGACGTAGTGAGCCGTGTAACTCTCTACATATGAACTCAGGCCCACGACTGTCCCGGCCAACGCAATCCACCTGACCTGAGCCCAGATGACGTCCCAGTTCACGACGCCGGGTTGCGAAGAATTTACATACAGACCGACGCTGGCGGCGGCAATACCCAATACGGTGGCCTGGCCGACAAACTTGATGATCCTTGCAATCAACGACGTAATCATGATGCTGTTAAAAGGCGTCATATACGTCAGCAGCCGGCGAATGACCTGGTAGTTGCTGACATTCGGCATCGGGCCCGCGTTGGTTTCCATCGTGCTCATTCGGCTTTTCTCCCAATGCTAACCTGCGGCGGCAGGCAACAATGCTGCGTTTTCGATTTCCCGCTTGGTGCGGATCATGCTGGCGTAAATACCACCACTGGCCAGCAATTCATCACGCGTTCCGCTTTCGGCGAGTTTGCCGTTATCCAGCACAATCATGCGGTCAGCCTGTTCGATCGTGCTGAGGCGATGCGCAATCAAGAGCACCGTCTTGTTCGCAGTCAGCCGCTCGAGCGCGCTGTTCAGCAAGGCCTCGGTCTCCACGTCAATTTGCGAAGTCGGCTCATCGAGCACCACGATCGGGGCATCCTTCAGGATTGCGCGTGCCACGGCGAGGCGCTGTGCCTGACCACCGCTCAAAGCCATCCCCTGGTCGCCAACCTTCGTATCGAGGCCGGCCGGACTGGCTTCGACAAAATCCAGCAACTCGGCGGCTTTCAATGCCGCGAGTAGTTCCTCATCGGTCGCCCCCTGTTTTGCCATGCGCAAGTTATCGGCGATCGTGCCGAAGAACAGGAACGGGTCCTGCGGCACCAGTGCGATCTGCTTGCGGATCCATTCGACGGCAAGTTTTTCTTCCCGTATCCCATCGAAAAATATCTGCCCTGAATCCGGATCCAGGGTGCGCAGCAGCAGGTTAGTCACGGTTGTCTTGCCCGAGCCACTCTTGCCGATCAACGCAACCGTTTCGTTCGGCTCGAACTTGAAACTCAGATTTTTGATGGCTGGTTCATCGGCGCCCGGGTAGGTGAATGTGACGTCCTTGAATTCGATGCTTATCGCCGAGCCATCGCTCTCACCCGGGTGTGCGCGGTCATTACTCTTGATCGGCGCTTTTTCGTTCAGAAACTCGATGACCTTGGCTGCGACCTCGCGACCCAGAGCGCCCGCGAAGAAGAATTCACCGATCAACAACAGGGTTCGGCTGAATTCGAGGCTCATCAGCACCACTGCGACGACCTCGCCGGGGGTCATGAATCCGCCACTGAATCGATACAGGGAGACACCCATGGCGACCGCGGTGGAAAACAGTGCGAAGCCAAGTTCCAGGAATACAAACTGCGATTGGGCGACCAGTAACAGCTTCATCGTGGTCTTGCGCTGCACTTCGTTGTCGGCTTCCATCTGTTTACCGCGCCGCAGGTCCTGATTGAACGTCTTCAGCGTCGACATGCCCTGGATAGAGTCGAGATACTGCGCGCTGTTGCGGTTCTTGACGTCTTCGTTGCTGGAACTGATGCGCCGGAAACCGCGCGCGGATGAACCGACAAACAGCGGTGTAAGGGGGACACCCGCGAGCATCCAGAGTCCGACGACCCAGTCGATCCAGAAAATCGCGGCGACCAGGAACAGCGGGATAGCGATCGCTACCCAGACCTGCACGAAGTAAACGCTGAAGTAGTAATCGAGATACTCGACGCCCTCGGTGGACATGTTGGCGATTTCGCCGGTACGGCGTTTGCCGAGTATGCCGGGGCCAAGTTTGACGACCTGTTTGTAGATCTGGTCGCGCACATTAAGCTTGGCTTCACTCGAGGCGCGAAACTGGCCAGTGCGGAAAATCCAGGCAAGCACCGCCTTGAGCAGGACCAAACCGGCGAATATGCCAATCCACTGACGCAATAAATTATTACCAGCGACCGCGGAATCCACCGCCAGTCCCAGCACATAATAAAGGAGTATCGTGGTCGGAATCGCGGCAATCCCCGCTATCAGGCCTGTCTTGACCCACTTCATCGTGGCCGGGGTTACCAGCCTGTCGTCAACACCTAGCATTTGATGGCTCCGGAATCAGTATTCCTGTTGTCGCGCCACATCCAGCGCGGATGGTCGTTTAGATTTGCTTTATATTCACCCTTAAAGCAAGGTTTAAGGTCAAGTCGCGATGCGAACCCTGTTTTTAGCCATGATAATACCCTCACAAACTATCGCCGCACGTTACCCGCCGCCCTGCCCACGGAGCGCCGGCTACCGGATCCCCGCATGCCAGGCAAACTTCTGACCATCGGTGAACTGGCGAAACGCGCCAACGTATCCACCTCATTGCTGCGCTATTACGAGAAAGAGCAGCTGCTGATTCCGAACGGCCGCAGTGCGGCCGGTTACCGGCTCTATTCGCCGGAAGCAGAACGAACTTTACGATTTATTCGCAGCGCACAGCGCTACGGATTTTCCCTGGGTGACATCAAGCTGATCGTCGGCGCCGATGAGACGACCGCCGGCGATAACGTCGACGTCCGGGATGTTGCAGAGCAGCGATTCCTGGCGATCGAACGACGTGTCACCGAGATGCTCGTTTTGCGCCATGAGCTCGAGTTATTGCTCGATGACATGACTGTGCATGTCGACCGCAGCGCGGGTCGCGCCGCCGGACAGCACTACCGTGATCTGGTCGAGCAGGTCTGCGGTCACGAGGCTCAGGGCAAGCGGACGCCCTCGGTACGAAAACTGGTCCAGCGACTGAACTGCAACCTCGCATCGGCCGAATGGGAGGAGGTTTTCGCCGACTTGCGTGGCCGCCATCTGCATATCTGGCGGGATGACGACGGTTATTCGATCCTGTTTTCGACCGGTACGCCCGAGGTCCAGCGCGCCCTGCAACGCATTGCCAGCGGCGAGGCGGACTGTGAGGCACACCTCCAGCCGGAGGTCAGCAGCGACGATGGCGGAGTGCTGTTTCGTGCGCGCGGCGAGAACGCCTTCCTGTTTGCCCAGCTATTCCTGGCCCTCGAATCCGCGGAAGCTTGACCTTAAACCCTGCTTTAAGGGTCAGACTGGTACTCCGTTAGCTTCCGCAGCGGCGCGAGGAATACAGGAATGAGCCAATCGATCAGCCAGAATGCAGCCGAGCCGCTTAAAGTCAAAATAGCCGGCATGGATTGTGGCAGCTGCGCGCTGACAATAGAGAACAGTATCCGCAGGCTGCCCGGTGTCGAGCAGGCAGACGTTAGCTTCACGACTGAGACCATGGAGGTCACCGGTGACGTCAGTCTGGATGCGATCGAGGTACGCCTGAAGGAACTCGGTTACCGGCTCGCCACTGATGAGCAGCAGGTGCAGGCACCGTTGACCGAACATCGTGGCGCGCTCGGCTTCCTGCGCTTTCTCTGGGATCAACCGCAGTTGCGGGTTGCCGTCTGTGTCGGGGTTACGGTCATCATTGGCTTGTTCGCGCTACACGGTCGGGAGCCGATAGCGGGCATCGCGCCAATCGACGCACTGTTTGCGCTGGCCGTGATCGTCGCCGGCGGCCCGGTTTTTCTGAAAGGTTTTCGTGCGCTGATATTCGCGCAGCGTATCACCATCGATTTTCTGATGGCGATTGCATGCATCGGTGCGTTATTTATAGGCGCCACCGGCGAAGCCGTCACCGTTATCCTGCTGTTCATGTTGGGTGAAGCGCTGGAAGCATACAGTGCCGAACGCGCACGTGATTCATTGCGCAGCCTCATGGCCCTGCAACCGCAAGAGGCGACGGTGCTGCTGGCACATGACAGCGCATACGAGCACGGCGGGCATCAACGCGATTCGGACGAACATGCCCCCGCAGATCCGGCGCATGATCCGCACGATCACACGGTCGTTATGCCGGTAGAAAAGGTCGCTGTCGGTGACCGGGTGCTGGTGCGCCCCGGGCAGCGCATTCCGGTGGATGGCGTCGTGATCAAAGGCATGTCATCGGTCAACCAGGCGCCGGTCACCGGCGAGAGCGTGCCAGTCATTAAGGATATCGATGATGAAGTCATGGCAGGAACCGTGAATGGGGAAGCGGCTCTTGAAATTCGAACGATGCTCCCGGCGGCGGAAGGCACGATCGCCAGAATCGCCCGGCTCGTCGAGCAGGCTCAAGCGCAGCGCAGTCCGGCTGAGCGATTTATCGATCGCTTCGCACGCTGGTATACGCCGGCGGTTGTTGCGTTGGCTGTTTTGGTCGTTGTCATCCCGGTGGTCGGATTTGCTCAACCACTGATGACCCAGGCCGACGGCACGACGGGCTGGCTGTATCGCGGGCTGGCGATGTTAATTATTGCCTGTCCGTGCGCCCTGGTTATCAGTATCCCGGTCACTGTCGTCAGCGGTCTTACACGGCTGGCGCACCTCGGTGTACTGGTGAAGGGCGGAGCACAGCTGGATCGCATGGCGGATGTCAGCACCGTGGCATTCGATAAGACGGGCACGCTGACGTACGGTAAGCCGCAAGTGACGGGCGTGCTGACTGCCGAGTGCGAACATCCAGCGATCAACGACGATAACTGTGTTAGTTGTGATGACGTAGTGTCCGTCGCCGCTTCGGTGGAACGGTCTTCTGAGCATCCCGTTGCCCACGCGATCGTCTCGGCTGCCCGGGGTCGCAGCGGAGTCGGACACCTGCAACACGCCGAATCAGTGCAGGCGCATCCGGGCCGGGGTGTAAGCGGTCATCTCGGTAACGGCAAGAGAGTTGTCGTCGGTACCGGCGACTTGTTCACAGATGGGATGGAAGGCTGGAAAGATATTTCTCAGCGTGCCGAGGCCGCTCGGGAAGCCGGCGACACCGTCATGTATGTCGCCGAGGACGACAAGGTGATCGGCTATATCGGCGTGCAGGATGAGATTCGTGACATCACCCATCAAGCTTTGGCTGAACTGGACAAACTGCATGTGCGTAAGGTCATGCTGACAGGCGATCATCACAAAGCCGCGCAACGCATCGCCGATCGGATCGGTGGTATCGACGAAGTACACGCAGAACTGTTGCCGGATGAAAAACTCAAGGCGATTGAAGACATTCATAGTCAGTACGGCGCAGTCGCCATGGTTGGCGACGGGATTAACGATGCACCGGCACTGGCACGCGCCGATATCGGTATTGCCATGGGTGGTGGCGGTACGGCGCAAGCCATGGAAACGGCCGATGTCGTGTTGATGCAGGACAATCTGTCCCATGTGCCGATGGCGTTACGCATAGCGCGCAAGTCGCGGCGTGTGATCAAGCAAAACATCGCGCTCAGCCTGGCCCTGAAACTGGCGATCCTGGCGCTGGCTATTCCGGGCATCGCCACGCTGTGGATGGCCGTCATGGCAGACGTTGGCGCCACATTGCTGGTCACGGTGAATGGCATGCGTCTCCTGCGCCAGTCATAACTACATGTCGTCGCACAAGCTGGGCCCGATTCAACTCGCGCCCGGGGTAGAACCCCGGCACGTGCTTTGTTACCTGTTCGCTGCGTTTGTCAGTATCGGACTGTTTACGTACCTGATCGCGCTGACCCCTTACATTTTGCGCGTCAATCTCGGCCTGCCGGAAGCCGAACACGGTCAAGTTTCCGGTGATCTGCAATTCTGGCATGAAATCGTTGCACTGGCCGTGATTGGTTGGTGGGGAGCAATGTCGGACCGCTTCGGCAGGCGCATTATTTACATTATTGGCTTCGTGATTCTCGGAATCGCATACGCAAGCTATTCCTTCGCGACATCCGAACCCGAACTCATCATTTACAGACTGATTTTCGCCGCCGGAATTGCGGCAACCGCCGCGCTGATGTCGGCCATTCTCGCTGACTACCCGGCGGAGCAATCACGTGGCAAATTAACGGGTATCGCATTTTTCCTTAATGGTATCGGCTCAGTGATATTTTTCGTCGGTCTGACGCGGTTGCCCGAAATCTATGCATCCGGTGGTGCCGATGATTTGTGGGCGGGACGCTACGCATTTCTGACCATCGCCGGACTCGCGTTCCTTGCCGCGATTGTGATGCTCGGCCTGAAGCCGGGCCGGCCGGACACCGCATCTGGTAAGCCGCGGGTCCGCCAGTTAATGCTGGAAGGCCTGCAGGCGGGGCGTAATCCACGCATCGGCGTGTCGTATGTAAGCTCCATAGCCGCGCGCGCTGACATGTCGATCATCACTATTTTTCTGACTCTCTGGGTCGTCAATGCCGGAATAGCCGACGGTGCAACGACGGCTGAAGCGACTGCCAGGGCCGGAATGACGGTTGGAATCGCGCAGTTTGCTGCGGTCCTCTGGGCACCGATCTTCGGCTACATTGCCGATCGCATCGACCGCCTGTTGCTGCTGATTATCGCCTTCGCTTTGGCCACGACTGGTTATGGCTGGGTTTCGATGCAAACAGACATCCTCTCGATGGCAGCCCTACCCGCGCTAATCTGCTTGGGTATCGGGCAATCCAGTGCGATTTTGTCGGCGACGGTCCTGCTCGGTCAGGAGGCCCCGGCAAGAATTCGTGGCTCGGCATTCGGCATGCAAAGCCTGTTTGGCTCAGTCGGTATTTTGCTGATAGCGGTGGTGGGTGGGCGACTTTATGATTCAGTCGGCCCGCACGCACCCTTTTATGCGATCACCGCCGCCAACGGCATCGTGTTCCTGGCCGGCCTATTCGTCCGATCACGTGAATCGCGAGCGGCCACGAAATAAACGCAATTTAATTGACTGCTTTGCGCCGAATCCAAAAACCGCTGAGTAACAGGACAATACTTAGTAAATCGATTGCGCTGCCTTGGCCACCGCTGCCGCTCGCATTTCCTTTGTTATTTTCGCTCCCAGCTTCGCTTGCCGCGGCGATATCGATTGCACCTTCGCCGGCATCGACAGGTTCATCCGCCGGCATAGGCTCTGGCACAGGTTCGGGCTCCGGTGCCGGATCTGGTTCCGGCTCAGGGGCTGGCTCTGGTGCCGGATCTGGCTCCGGCTCGGGGGCGGGCTCCGGTGCCGGATCTGGCTCCGGCTCAGGGGCTGGCTCTGCTGGACTGGTGATGGTTACAGTCACCGTTGCCGAAGACGATAACGAGCCACCAACGTCGCTCACTACATATTCAAAGCTATCTACCCCGGAAATATCAGGCTCCGGTGTGTAAACAATCTGCATATCGGCATTCGAAAATGCTGTTCCAATAGTGGGTTCTGCTGTAATAAGGATTTGGAATGGCCCGTTAATCAGGCCCTCGTCATTCGCAAGAACATCTATTACGACCGTTTCTCCGATGATTATTTCGACGGTATCATCGATTGCCGTCATCGTCAGTCCATCGTCACAGGTCTTGCTGAGTATCTGCCCGCTGGATGCCGGCAGAGTCACAGCAGTGACCGATTGACCTTCGAGGGTGGTAAAGGGCTCGACAAGGTCAACAGAGATCGATGGCATGCCGGGTTGGTTGACCAGCACCATGCCGCAGGCAAAATCGCGGCGAAACAGCTCGTTCCACCGGTACTGACCGCCGGCCGCTGTACCAAGATCAAGGCTATAGCCCGACCAGAAATTACCCGGCGTCATCCGGCCCCGATCACCATCAGCACCCAGCAGATCGCCGCCATTATTGACCAGGTGGTAAAAAGCCAGCTCATAGTCCCGTTCCTGGTCGCCGCTATCATCATCATCGTCAAGAATGATCTGCTTGCCCCGCACATGCAGCCAGTCCACCAGAGCAATAAAGGTCTCGAAGCTGAATTTCCCCGTACCCCTGGTGATACCGCCATCCGTTATGCCGCGTTCCAGGTTGATATAGTCCGCCGCCAGAAGCTGGCGCGCCACGAATGCATCACCGGTGTCGGCCCACCAATGCACGTTATGCACCAGCTCAGCCGCGGGAAACGCGGCGCGGATATCTTCCATAAATTCGGCGAAGTAGCGGCGCCAATCCGCCAGCGTCATCGGCTGAGCGGTGCGCGGATCAATCGGCGTCACCGCATTGCCGCTGCCATTGCCGACTTTAATGCTGGCCATGTTGACATCATCGATCCACAGGCCGATGTAGCCGGCCTGCAGGGTCACTCGTTGGGTATCGATCCAATGGGCCCGGAAGGCCGGATTGCCGATATCTCCGGCATACTGCGGACAGCTATTCCCGTTGCAGCCAAATGGAATGTATAAATAATTGCCGTCGGCGTCCTTTAAGACCCACTCCGGATGTTCCGCCCACAGGCTGCCACTCAAATGCATGGCATAGGCATCCTGATAGTCCCAGGCATTCGGATACCAGGATAATCGTGAATCAAAGTACGGCGCGTAGGTTTGCATGCGATAATAATTGTCGCGCATGAACTGCTTTTGGTCCTCGGTGGGCTGCTCCAGCCAGGTGGAAAAACCCGCATCGCCATCGACGAAGAACTTGACCGTGCCCGTCGCACTGCTGGACTGCGCACTCGCAGGCACTGCCGCCATCGAGCCGAGTAACGCGCTGATCAGCAACATCGACGCGACTGCGCCGCCTGCCCACTCGCGCACTAGCATCCCACCGTTAGCATCCTTGCCGCCGATATGCCCATCGGCCCAGCATCCTTGCCGCATTGCCCACCTCACCCCTGATGATCGGCGATATGATATGTCGAAACTGTGAATGAGTCGCTGTTGGCGGAAAGATTTTTAAGTCTCTGCCAATGACCGGTAGGTTTAAAATCGATTTTGCGGACCGCGAAACCCGAGTAAATACGTAAAGCGTTGCGAAGGATATCTGATACCCTTTAAGGAACCTCTGATTAATTCATGAACGGCGTCTATGAGCCCGAAACGGCCCCCTGCGGCGTTGCGAATCTTGCCAATAGTCCAGCTATTAGCTGCGATCCGCGCCTTGCCGGAGACCGTTTCGAATCTCATAGCCGCTCGCCCAGAATTAATCAGAGGTTCCTTAATAAATTTGTACAGCCCCGATCTTTATTCCCGCACCGCATCGATGAACCTGGAATTACCCCTTGCCGCGACCTGTTTCCTGGCACCCCATGTGGTGCCCTCGATCCCCGGGCTTCGACCGTGGTTGATCGGAAAATTGGGGCCCGTCGGCTATTTTTCCGCCTATATCACGTTGTCCGCGATAACCTTTATCTGGTTAATCCTGGCCGGGTTGCGTGCACCTTACACAGGACTGTGGGCACTGAGTCCCTGGCTGGTCTATGTGACCATCATTCTCGTCGCGCTGGCGTGCACGCTGCTCGTCGCAGGCCTGGCAACACCTAACCCGCTTTCTTTATCAGTCCGGGCAGCGGGCGCCGATATGCCGAAGGGTGCAACCCTGTGCGCCACACGGCACCCGCTACTCTGGGCGCTCGGGCTCTGGAGTCTGAGTCATGTGCTGGTTAATGGCGATGTCGCGTCCATCATGCTCTTCGGCATGCTCGCGATATTTGCACTGGGCTACATGCCGCTGATGGACAAGCGCGTTCAAAAAGCCAAGGGTATGCAAGAGTGGCATCGCCTCAGTGCCGGATCTTCGAATATGCTTTTCGCCGCCTACTTTCGAAAAAACTCGCGGCCCCTCGTCGATCGAACGCTGATCCTGTCTGTAATCGGTGGTTTCGCTTTGTTCTTTTTATTGCTTTATTTGCATGGCCCCGTTATCGGGGTGGACCCGCTTGGAACGATCCTTTATTAAAAACGGCGTCGAACTGTGTTATTCATGCTGAATCCTGATCGCCGAATGCAAACGCCCGGTGCGAAGAACAACAAACAAAGCAACACAGCGCCAACGTGCGGTGACTGATTATCACCGAGAACAAATGACTAAATATCATGGATATTGGTTTGCCTGTTCGGTCATACTATTTCCATTGGGCAGAAAATTTCAATCAAACAATCGTCTGACAGGATTCGGTGAGGAGCAAAGAGACAATGCGTTACAAATACCTTTGCGGCGCGCTTAGCGCACTCATGCTGGCCGCTTGCGGCCAGGATCCGGTGGAATCACCGGTCACGGACACTGAAGTGCAAGCGGCGCAGCGCACCGGAAGCGTTGATGTAGCCGATCAGAATGTGCCAGTCGGCCGCTTGGGCAATGCAGTCGTTCCGAGCGCTTATCGGCTCGAACTGACAATACTCCCGGATCAGGACGAATTCTCGGGCATCACCGAAATCGATATCGAAATCGCCGCGGCAACCCGATCGATCTATTTGCATGGCAAGGATCTGGTGGTGGAAAGCGCCCAACTGACAATAGCGAACGGCGACAGTTACACTGGCAAATACCAGCAGGTGCATGAAACGGGTGTCGCGCGCATCGATTTTGACGATGAGATTCCCGCCGGATCGGCGACTTTACGTATCAGCTATAAGGCGCCGTTCCAGGACAATTCGCAAGGCCTGTACAAATCAACGGTAGCGGATATTCCGTACACGTTTACACAGTTTGAACCAATCAGTGCGCGGCGCGTTTTTCCCGGCTTCGATGAACCGCTGTTCAAGGTGCCGTTCGACATCAGCGTGGTCGCCAGGGATGGCCACACGATTGTCACAAACACGCCGGCCGTAGAAACGCAGCCAGCCGGAGATGGTTTGCAGCGTGTCCGCTTTGCGACGACCAAACCCCTGCCGACCTATTTGCTGGCATTTGCGGTCGGCGAACTCGACGTCGTTGATTGGCAGCCGGTGCCACCGAGTACGGTACGCGAGTGGCCACTGCCGTTACGTGGTATCGCGACCAAGGGCGAAGGCGCGCGCATGCAATTCGTGCTCGAAAATACGGCGCAGATCCTGACCTATCTCGAGGAATACTTCGGCACCGAATATCCATATGCAAAGCTCGATATTATTTCATCGCCTGGCCACTCGGGTGCCATGGAGAACGCTGGCGCAATTATCTATGCAAGCTCAATGATATTACTCGACGACAACGCATCGGCCGAGCAGCGTCGCCGACTTGGCGTCGTGCACGCGCATGAGATCGCGCATCACTGGTTTGGCGACCTCGTGACACCCAAATGGTGGGACGACATCTGGCTGAATGAATCGTTCGCGAACTGGATGAGCTTCAAAGCGGCGCATGACTGGCGTCCTGATTTCAAACTCAATGTATCGACCCTTGTGCAGTCGCTGGCAATCATGGGTCTCGACAGCCGTATCTCGGCGCGCCAGATCCGCAACCCGGTGAACCACAATGACGAGATAGCCAGCGCCTTCGATGGCATTACCTATCTGAAGGGCGGTGGCGTACTGGAGATGTTCGAAGCTTATCTCGGCGAACAGCCGTTCCGCGACGGCATCCGCACGCACATTGACCGGTTTCCACACGGCGTTGCCGATGTCGAGGATTTCATGTCTTCACTGGCGGAAGGATCAGATCGGCCGGATATCATCTCGGCATTTCGCAGCTTTATCGATCAGGCCGGTATACCGATCGTCGGCGTGGCAACAAGCTGCGCCGGCGACACTGCCCGGGTGTCACTGACCCAGGCCCGCTACCTGCCGCTCGGGTCGAAAGGCGATACCCGTCAAACCTGGGAGATTCCGCTTTGCATGAGCTACGAGATCGACGGCCAACTGAACAGGCAATGCAATCTGCTAAAAGAGGCGAGCGTCGACATTGATCTTGGCGGGAAAGGGTGTCCGAAATACGTGATGCCGAATGCGGATGGCGCCGGCTATTATCGCTTCTCACTCGATGAGGCCGGTTGGCTTGCCTTGATGCAGAATCTTGCCAACCTCAGCGAGCGCGAAGCGCTCGCGACTGTCGACAGTCTGACGGCAGCCTATGAGGCAAACCGTGTATCGACGGAAACTTTGATGAGCGCCTATCGGCAGGTCGCGCATTCACCTTATCGGGCTGTAACGATGATGCCCGCTTCCAAGCTCAAGCGTATCCGCGACGATCTGGCCGATGCTGAGACAGGAGCGGCAATCGAAGCATTCATGCGTTCTATCTATCAGCCTCGGCTGGCGGCCATAGGAATGGAAGCGAGCAAAGGTGAATCCGTCGACACTGCGTTGCTCAGAAGCGCCCTTGTGAACTTCCTCGCGATGGAGGCTAACGACACAAAGTTGCGCGAAATTCTTTCTGCAAAGGCCGCCGCCTATATTCGTATGGGTGAAGATACTGCTGACATAGATAAGAGCGCTATCGACCCGGCATTCACGGCTGCAGCGCTTAATGTGGCGGTGCAGGATCTGGGTGCGCCATTCGCGAAGACCTTGTTCGAGCGCTTATTAAACTCCGACGACGCACGGTTCCGCGAGCAGGCATCCGCGGCCCTGGGCCATGCGAACGATGCTGAGCTCGCGGAATGGGTTCGCAATCAATCTTTCGATAAACGCTTAAAGGGCCGTGAACCCACCAATCTGATTTTTGGGCTGGCCAAAACCTCGGCGGAGCGACGCGCAACCTTCGAATGGTTCAAGACCAACCGCGAGGCATTCGTTGAACTCGTCCCGGTATTCGCGCGTCGATTCTTGCCAAACATTGGCAATGGTTTTTGCACTATTGAGGAACGTGATGAGGTAGCAGCCGTATTTGCCACTGTTATTGAACAGGTGCCCAGCGCAGCTCGCGCAAGCCGGGAAGCGATTGAGAAAATCGAGCTCTGTGCCGCCCTGGCCGATGCCAAGCGCGGTGAAATAGCCGCGTACTTCGACGAACTTTAAATGAGCGCCTTTCTATACTAGCGAAACGATATGTTTGATGACTGGCTGACACTGATTGGCGTGACATTCAGCGCCCTCTTGCCGATTGCCAATCCGTTCAGCACGGCGCCGGTATTCGTCGCAGTCACCCGGCAAATGAGCCATACACATCGCTGGCAACAGGCCCGCATGGCGGCTATTTATATGGCCGCAGTGCTGCTGGTGTCGCTGCTGGCCGGCGCACTGATCCTCGAATTTTTCGGTATCTCTCTGCCTGCGCTGCGCATCGCCGGCGGGCTGGTGATCGCGCGAATCGGTTTTTCGATGCTTAACCCGGAGCCGGAGGAAAAACTGCCCGAGGAGGATCAGCAGGAAGCGCTGGACAAACGTGATGTTGCGTTTACGCCGATTGCAATGCCGATGCTGAGCGGGCCCGGCTCGATTGCGGTCACGATCAGCATGGCGACCTCAGTTGAGCGCCCGATAGATTACGCGGCGGTCGGCATCGGGATTTTGATCGTCGCCTTCTTGTCGTGGCTGATCCTGCGTTCATCGACGCGGATCGTCAACTTCCTCGGCAGTACCGGGGTGAACGTACTCACGCGTCTCATGGGCTTGATACTGGTTTGCATCGGCATCCAGTTTATTGCTACCGGAGTTTTTGAATTGGTTACTGATCCGGAGGTCGTCAGGTCGATCTACGAAGCCTATCCGGATTAGGTCAGGCTGACTCAGCGCCGGAAGAAAAAACAAAAATATCGAAAGTGCTTCATTCTGCAATTTAGCCAAATGCAATGTCCATCAATATGTCATGGACAATCTGCGTGCCGAGCTCAACCAATAGCAATTTTCCGCCAACGATAATTCGCTCGTATCCGTCCGGTGGCGCGGGCAATTGCCGTCGCAAATCATGTGGCAGAGTCTGCTTTGCAATTCCCGGCGGTAAAGCTTTGCCTCGCCCCAGGTTTTTGGCAATCCCGGGCGGCAAACTCTTGTGCTTGTGTTTATGCTTTCCTTTGCCCGAGGCTGATCCGGTCGATGCGTAATAGGCACGAATGATTTTGATCTCATTGTCACTGAACACCACTTCGACACCAACACTGTTCGACGTAGGCAAGGCCATTGGCCGCGGATAGCTGGCGGTCGACATGGGGGACATGCTGCTGCAACCCCACAGCAACGCTATCAGACAGGCGATCACAATACGCATGATAAGATCCGACTCACTTCGAGAACCCCTACTCTACTTGGCACTCTGACCAGCCGAACGCGATCTGCGTCACAAATTTTGCCTGCGGCGACTTGTCTTAGGCAGTGAGCGGGTGATTGCCGGTGCACCACAGGAGTATTTAACGGCTTACCAGCCCGCACCTTTGATTTTTCCGGCCTTGTTGACGCATTGTCAGCCAGCATGAGATGTTAACGGAGCTGTACCTCTGACAAATATAATTGTGTTTAAACGTGGGAGAAAATGACGGAAACTTCCCGTCGCGGAGCTGTCCATGGAGCTAGAAAAGATTGCAGTGATTGGCGCACAAGTCTCCGGCATCGATTTGTGCGCGCCTCTCGATGATGCAACATTCGAGGACATCCAGAGTGCGCTCGCGGCGCATGGTGTGCTGTTCTTCCGTGACCAGAACCTCAGCGGGGACCAACTTCTCGATCTCGGTCGCCGCTTCGGCGAGCTTTTTATTCAACCGGTCTTCGCTGACCAGTTTCAGGAATTGCTGATCCTGACCAATGACGAGAAACGGCCACCGATGCTGAATACGTTTCATCAGGACATGACGGGCCTTGAGTGCCCACCCGGAGAACATCTGCTCCATGCGCTTGTGGTACCCGATGGTGGCGGCGATACGATCTGGTCGTGCAATTATTCAGCTTACGAAGCTTTATCGCAGAAAATGCGAGCGTTCCTGTCCAGCCTGACAGCAAAGCACAGTATTCTGTATAGCTATGCACGGGCCTTCGACCGAATGCCGAATGGCGCGGCGAAGCGGAAGATGGTCCAGGAAAATCTCCCGCCGGTGCATCATCCTGTGGTCAGAACCCATCCGGTGACCGGCCGAAAAGGTTTGTTTGTCAATCGCTTTTTCACCGAGTGCATCGACGACATGAAAAAGTCGGAAAGCGATCTGCTGCTGGGATATCTTTTCGAGTTGATAGAAACTCCTGAGTTCTGTGTGCGCCTGCGCTGGCAGGCGGGCACGCTCGCAATCTGGGATAACCGCTGCACCTCGCATTATGCGTTAGCAGATTACTATCCGCAGCTGCGGCGCATGCAGCGCGCATCCGTCTGCGGCGAGAAGCCACAATAGACGGCATGAAGCTTTCAGCGCAACTCAGTCTCACTGCAAACGCCCAGCCGGCATGAGCTCTGAATATCAGCTAATGGTCACAATAGTATGTTGCGGTAGGTCATTTCCGGTACAGCAGTACAATCATGCGCGGCCTGCCGAGTTCATAAACTCGAGAAACAGACAAAGAATCAGGGGGGAGATAACCGATGGTCATTGATTTTCACGCCCACGTGTTCGCCAAGGGCTGGGTTCCGAAACGATTTTTCGAGGGAATAGCGACGCTTGCCGCTGCTTCCATGCAAAAAAAGGGCATGGACGCCTGTGCGGCGGATATTGCGAAGATGATGGAAGACAGCGATGGCGTATCGTGATTGGATCCCGATTCTAAAGACGCGTAACAACGTATTCGGAGATATTTCCCTTTAGCAGGAGGAAGCAAAACGCGATTACGATCAATTCTGCCGATCGGTGCGCGATCTGCTCGATCGTGTTGGTTATGAAAAAGTTCTGTTCGGCTCGGATACGCCGGCCAGTCGCAACCAGATGTCCATCGCCGACTGGGTCACGCTATGGCAGACGTTGCCGGAGAAGTCCGGCGGCGGCGTGAAATTCAGCCAGCAGGAAATCGACGGCATCATGAGCGGCAATGCCCAATCTGCATTCGGCTACTGAGATTATGTCTCAATCGAAACCAGCCTGCAGCCTGGCTGCTCGACTTATTGCCCGGTTCACCAGGGGGGCTAAGAGACTGTATTGCGCCCTGCGAAGGTGTCGGCGAACCGGAAGCTAGCCCAGGCCGTGGAGTGTATTGATGCCAGCGGTACAACATAGGCACGGTATTTTACATAATGTATTGCAATCGACCGGCCAGGATCCGCTGATTCAGCTAACGTTAAGGCTACCCGAGCTAATATCTAGCTAGCATAGGCTGCTATGCCGGCAAAGGATGCCGGATTGAGGAGGTGTGCCATGTTTGCCACCAAACATTATCTCGGGCCGTTTTGGCAGAGTTTTTTTCTAACCGCTGTATTTTGCTTGTTGAGTTTCGATTCGGCTAAGGCTGTAACAGAACAGCCAGTTGATTATTCCTCAGCAGAGCTCGAAGAACTGGTCGGCCCGGTGGCGCTTTACCCGGATGACCTGCTCGGGATTATCCTGCCGGCCTCGACCTATCCACTACAGATCGTGCAGGCCGCCCGGTATCTCGCAGAACACGAGAAAAATCCCGAACTGCAACCCGACGAGGACTGGGATGATTCGGTCGTTGCGCTGTTGAACTATCCGGAAGTGATCGAGCTGATGAATGACGATCTCGACTGGACCTGGAATCTCGGTGAAGCCGTCGTCAATCAACAATCGGATGTGCTCGATGCCATCCAGGATTTTCGCGGCCGTGCTGTTGTGGCAGGAAATTTTGAAAGTGATGACCGGCAAACCGTCAGCGTGGTCGACGACATAATTGAAGTAACGCCAGTCGATCCGGAAGTCATCTATGTCCCGTACTATGAACCGAGCCGTGTTGTTATTTATCAGCGCTGGCCGGTCTACCATTATTACCCGCGCCCATACCCCGTCTATTACTACCCGTATCCGGTTCACTATTCTTTTGCGTCCGGTTTCTTCTGGGGCGTGACGACCGCCTACACGATCGGCTGGCTCACGGACCGGGTGCATTTCCATTACTACGGGTACGCGAGTCACCCGTATTATGGCCACCACTACACGACTCATTATTATGCGAGACATGCGCAGAGGGTCCGGCACTACCGCTACTCTAAACCCCGGAGCCATTTCGTATATAACCGACACAATTACGGCAACACGTGGAAACCAGAACATCGCTATGGCGATCGACCCAGGCACCGCCGCGCAGATCGCCACCAGACTGTTGCATCGAATTTCACGAGTTCAACCCGAGGCACCCGCTCATCTGCCGGCGCGCGCGTTCGGACCGGCGGTGATCGCCATTCGAGCACACGTTTTCGCTCGAGCCAGGACGAACAAACAACGCGATCGCGAGATACTCGCAACCGGAATACAGTCACTCGCAGCAGCGACCGTCGCCGGCAAGCCGAGGGTACTCGCACGAACGCGCGCGTGGCCGTTCGTGATGAGTCGCGCAACAGGAATACGTCACGGCGCAATAGCAACACGAACTCGCGATCGGGCAGCAACCAGATTATTGACACGCGAAGCCAAAGACGCGCCAGCAGGTCAGATGCACGCACGCCTCGCCGTGTCGGCGAACAAGCCGATACCAGTCGGCGTACCACGCGCCGAACCCGGGGCACAAAATCGGTCAGTCAGAACCGCGCCGTGCGACGGTCAAGCGGGTCAACGACAAAAGCGACTCGCAACCAGAATCGTGCGCAACCACGGCAACAAAGACGCCAGGCCAGTCGACCATCGCAAAGCAAAAAACGCACGGCATCACCAAAACGATCGGCCAATAAATCCAGTGGCCGGGCTAACAAGCGGTCAACAACACGTGTTGCCCGAGCGTCGAGCCGCGGTAGTCAGTCACGCTACGTAGGCGGAAGCACGCGCCGCGGGTACCGCAGGTAATTGCGTCCCAAGTCATCGCGGCTGCTGCCAATGTGACCGGCGTCATATTATGTCCGTCATCATCAGGCGTAAAATTCGGCCAGGCTGAATAATCAGGGAGTGATTTCATGCTAAAACGTAATGCGGCCACGCGATGTTGTCTGTTGGCAGTTGGGATGATGGTCTTGATGTCGTGTACGACCCTGGATCCGTATACCCGCGAGGAAAAGGTGAGTAATGCCTCCAAGGGTGCTGCCATAGGCGCCCTGAGTGGTGTCGCGGTCGGCCTGATTACCGGCGACGACTCGGCCGAGCGTAAAAAGAACGCATTGATCCTTGCCGGCGTTGGCGGCATCGCCGGTGGCGCGGTTGGCTACTACATGGATCAGCAGGAAATGAAACTGCGCCAGCAACTCGAAGGTACCGGAGTCAGCGTCACGCGCAACGGCGACAATATTACGCTGAATATGCCGGGCAACGTGACATTTGCCGTCAACAGCGGAGATCTCAATTCCAGCTTCTATCCCGTACTGGATTCAGTGGGCCTGGTGCTGAAGGAATTCGACCAGACATTCGTCGAAGTTGCCGGACACACTGATTCAACCGGCGCAGAGCAATACAACCAGGCTTTGTCAGAGCGGCGCGCGGAAAGCGTTGCGGCTTATTTGAAATCCCGGCCGCTCCGTGGAGATCGCCTGGTTACGGTCGGTGCTGGTGAAAATCACCCGGTCGCAAGCAATGAAACATCCGATGGTCGGGCCGCGAATCGCCGCGTCGAGATCACGATAGTTCCAGTCACAAGTTAGCCGGCTTCTCTTCGGGAAAAATGCACCGGAATCATAATTTCGGTGCATTTTTCCGTCAGAAGCGCCAGATAAAACCCGCCGACGGTATTAGCGGAAGGTAGTCAACGGGCTCAACATCGAGGGCCAGGCTGCCACTGTCATCATTGATCTCGTACTCGACACAGCATTGGTTAGTCTGGTTCAGTGCGTTATTCAGCTCGACAAACACGGTTAGCGAATTCGATTCGCTGAAAGTGAATATTCTCGCTAGCCGAACATCGACAGTGGTATAGGAGCTCATTCTTTCGGCGTTACGAGGTCCGGTGCCAATTAACGGAAACGGCTCGAGAGTTAACAATTCGACGGCCGTCGTCGGCCAGCCGGTATGGTAGGTTGTCGCAAGGCTCAGTTCCCATTTCTCCGTGGTCCACGCAACACCAGCACTCAGATAGTGTGTCTGATCCCAACTTCGCCGTATTTCTGCGTTTTTGATTTCGTCCTTGACTGAAGACCAGCTGTAGCTCAACCACCAGCTCAATGGATCCTCAGTGATCGGGCGGCGCACGGTCAGTTCCAGACCATTGGCCGTCCCGCCGTCCGGTGCAATCCGGACGCGATCCGGCTTAAGCTCGGGCAGGATAATGAAAGTATTCAGCAGATTTTCGAAGCGTGGCCGCAGGTCATCGTAGTTCTTATTGTAAGCCTCTATGCGCAATTCGAGTCCGTTATTAAATCGGTGCTCGATACTCAACACAATGTGATCCACACGCTGTGACGGAAAATATTCGGTGATGCCGTCGGAGATTTGCAGCTCATTGATATACTGCGCCTGAAAAAATCGTCCCCAGCTTGCTCTCAGCCGCGTTGACTCACCCAGCCTGTACAGCAAACTCAACCTTGGGCTGATCTGGTTATCATTGTCGGCGCTCAGGCCCCTTATCCCAGCGTAAGCCGGCTTCGGCAGTTAAACTCGGAAGAACATCAAAACGAAAATTCACATAGGCGCCGTAGTGATTACCATCAACCCTCTGGGTCAGATCGCGGGTCCGGCACGATCGACGTGTGCGGTCCCCGTCACGTCTGTCCCCATTTACTGATCCTGGTAATTAGACGTCCCATGACGATAAATCCTTCGCCAGACCGGGAAGGACACTAGCACCTGCCGGAACCAGGGCATTCGTCAATAGGCCGAATGGCCGGCTTGCGGTTCTGACTGCATCAAACGGCTGGACAACGGTTGCCCGTCGATCAACTGAGTCTCGATAAATGCCTCGACATCTGCGGCCGTCAGTCCGTCGTACCAGACGCCATCCGGATGGACTACGACAACGGGGCCATGCGCACCGGGCTGGTTACAGTTCATCAGGGTCGTTTTTACGTACGGCATGAGGCGACGCTTGACGAGCTGTTTCCGCAGCGCCACGAGAAGTTCGCCGGACCCATTTTCTTCGCAACCACAGAAGGACCCGGCGTCGACGCAAACTAACACATGGTAGCGAAGCCTGGACAGAACCTGCGGACCGGTCGACATGTTCAAGCGGAGCCGGGTGCGCCCGGCAGCGGGCAATCGATTCCGGAGCCTGCCGGATCTTTGAGACGACGGTGGATCAAATCCTCCACCGGTTCACCTTTAATAATATGCTCGTCGATGATGCGATCCAGTTCACCCACGGCATGTACGGCATACCAGATACCTTCCGGGTAGACCATAACCATGCATCCGGCAACGTGCTGGGCGATACAAGCGTTCGGGCTCACGAGCACATCGTCAATGCCACGTTCTTTCAGTTTCAGCCGGAATGCTTCATATAAATTGCCGCCGATAGTCTCACCACAATGCAAGCCGATATGCCCATCGGCGTGTTCTTCCGGCTTAACCTCCGACACTCGTGCCTTGTCCGCGTCGGTTCGCTTCGCCGCGTCGGCCATTTTCTTGCCAACGGTTTTTGCCCAATGATCGCGGTACAGGGTTGTACAAATTAGAACGTGGCGCATGGGAAGATACTCGGGTGTCAATTGCAGCAGTGCGTCGTCAGCTCAAGCTGATATTCTACAGAGTAATATGTCTGTGCGTCCCGCGTAAAATTGGCCTGAATCTGCTCGCTTGTGCCAAACAATTAAAGTGTCCATGATCGGCCCATGAATGCTCGCGTCTGGAGCCAACCCTGTGCGGCCCGGTATCCGTATACCGGCAGTTGGTGGTCCGGCACGTTGAGCCTTCAGGGCCATCGAAATTACCAGGTAGAGATGCTCCATGAGTGATCACGCTGAAAAGATTCGCTACGAATTCGAGCAGCGACCCGAACCCGGCGCGGTCATGGACGTTTTGCCGGGACTGAAATGGCTGCGCATGCCATTGCCGATGGTCCTCGGACATATCAATTTATGGATCCTCGAAGACGGTGAAGGCTGGACGCTGGTAGACACCGGAATGTCCGTTGACCGGAGCCACGAAATCTGGGAACAAATGTTCCGGCAAACTCTAAATGGCAAACCAGTCAACCGTGTCATCGTGACACATTTGCATCCGGATCACGTCGGCTGTGCCGGTTGGTTGACCGAACGGTTCAATGTCGATTTGTGGATGACACGCGAGGAATACCTGCTGTGCCGGATCCTGGTCGCGGATACCGACCAACCCGCGCCACCCGAGGGTATTCGCTTCTATACCGCGGCTGGCTTTTCAGTCGATGCTATGTGCAGGTATCAGGAACGTTTCGGAGAATTCGGCACCGTCGTTTGGCGTCTGCCGCAAGCTTATCGACGTCTGCAAGACAACGACCGCGTTCGGATTGGCGCCCGTGACTGGCAAGTTATTGTCGGTCGCGGCCATTCACCGGAGCATGCCTGCCTGTATTGCCCGGATTTGAATGTACTTATTTCGGGGGATCAGATTCTGCCGACGATATCGTCCAACGTCAGCGTGTACCCGACCGAGCCGGCTGCGAACCCATTGGCCGATTGGATTTATTCCCTCAGAGATCTCAAGGAACGACTGCCCGCCGATGTCCTCGTATTACCGGCACATGGCAAGCCATTCCGCAACTGTCATACGCGGTTAGATCAATTGATCGCCGAGCACGAAACCGGCCTCGAAATGCTGCTTAAACTATGCACGAGCCCAAAAAGGGCCATTGATATTTTTCCGACACTTTTCAAAGGCAGGATTTCCGACGGCAACCTGATTATGGCCACCGGAGAATCCATCGCTCACTTGAATTACCTCGTGAACCAGGGTGAATTAAACATTACGACGGATGACTCCGGCGTGCACTGGTACGCGCAATAGCCTGCTAGAATCATTTTAAGCGACAACGAATGAATTGACTGTCGCGATCAACGGCGCCAGGTCGTCGGCAAGGGGATTAGTCAAATGAGTCATGTTTCAATTCTGATCATCCTGTTTGCGTTCCTGACATACGGCTTGCTGAGTCAGCGCCTGAAGTCGACAGGACTCACCGGACCGATGCTATTTGTTGGCCTGGGCCTTGTGGTCGGTCCGTCCGGTGCCGATTTCATACGCATCGAGATCACGAGTTCGATCATTCACACGCTGGCGGAAATCACGTTAATCCTGGTGCTTTTCGCCGACGCAGCGGCTATCGATTTTCGACAGCTACGGCGTGATCATGACCTGCCGGTACGAATGTTATTGATAGGGATGCCACTGACAATTGTCCTGACCGGACTGGTTGCATTCGTGCTTCTGACAGAATTTACGATCTGGGAAGCGCTATTGCTCAGCGCAATTCTGGCACCGACGGACGCGGCTCTCGGACAGGCTGTGATTATGAATCCTGTGGTACCGGTCAGGATACGCCAGGCATTAAATGTCGAAAGCGGATTGAATGACGGAATCGCGCTGCCGTTCGTATTGATCCTTGCGGCACTGGCCAGCACCGGACCGGTCGGCGGCGCACCTGTCAGTTTTCTTAGCGACGCAGCAATACAACTCGCGGTCGCTCCACTGGCTGGGATATTTGTCGGTTACTCGGGTGGCAAACTTGTCAGCTTCTGCTACCGCAAGGGGTGGATGTCCGAAACCGCCGAAGGACTTATCGCGCTCGCGCTTGCATTTGGGGCATTCCAGTTAGCCGAGATGCTAAACGGTAACGGCTTTATTTCAGCGTTCGTGGGTGGCCTGGTATTCGGCAATACGCTTGGGAAGAAATGCAAATTCTTGTTTGAATTCGCCGACTCCGAAGGACAGCTATTGATCCTGTCAACATTCCTGGTTTTCGGCGCGGTCATGGTCCCGATCGGGCTCGAACACGTCAGTGCGCCAACGATAAGCTTCGCCATACTGGCGCTGACTGTTTTACGCATGGTACCCGTAGCAGCATCCTTACTTGGCAAGGGTGTCAGCACATTGACTTCCACGTTTTTAGGCTGGTTTGGCCCCCGCGGACTCGCATCAATTTTATTTGCCCTGTTGATCATTGAAGAGAGCGACGTGCCCCACAAGGAACAGATCCTCGTGGCAACGATTATTACCGTAACACTCAGTATTCTTTTACATGGCTTCAGCGCCGCGCCGGCGGCACGCCGCTATGGTGCATATGCCCAAACGATGGGCGAATGCCCGGAAAACAAATCCGTCAGTGCAGAACCTTTTCCTGAACGAGCTATCTAAGGAACCTCTGATTAATTCATGACCGGCGTCTATGAGCCCGAAACGGCCCCCTGCGGCGTTGCGAATCTTGCCAATAGTCCGGCTATTAGCTGCGATCCGCGCCTTGCCGGAGACCGTTTCGAATCTCATAGCCGCTCGCCCAGAATTAATCAGAGGTTCCCTAACAGATTTTATGTATCACAATCGAAGTTAATCTGATCACCGGAGACTGATATGAGCTTATCTGCAAAACAATTAGAAATGTGCGAATCGAGCCAATGGGATTTTTCGGATCTCAACGCTCTTTTTCTGAATTGCACACTGAAAAGATCACCGGAAATGTCCCATACGCAGGGGTTGATCGATATCGCGACCGAAATCATGCAAAAAAACGGCGTAAGCACAGAAGTGCTGCGGCCCGTGGATCATGCGATTGCGTATGGCGTCTGGGACGACATGACGGAACATGGTTGGGACAAGGATGACTGGCCGGATATCTACGCAAAAGTAAAGGCCGCGAACATCCTGGTGATCACGTCACCGATCTGGTTAGGTGAGAAATCCTCTGTGTGCACTCAGACTATTGAACGCTTGTATTCGACGTCGGGCGATTTAAATGATCACGGCCAGTATTCTTACTATGGGCGCGTCGGCGGCTGCCTGATCACCGGCAATGAAGACGGGGCGAAACACTGCGCGATGAATATCCTGTATTCGCTGCAGCATCTCGGCTATGTGATTCCGCCCCAAGCCGATGCGGGATGGCTTGGAGAAGCCGGCCCCGGACCTTCGTACATGGATCCGGGCTCGGGCGGCCCGGAAAATGATTTTACCAACCGCAATACGACGTTCATGACCTGGAATCTCCTGCACATGGCTCGAATGATCAAAACCGCGGGCGGTATTCCGGCACACGGGAATCAGCGAGCCGCATGGGACGCCGGTTGCCGGTTTGATTATCCGAATCCGGACTATCGTTAGCGTTTAAGCAATTCGATCTCGATAACGAATCCGCCTTCATCTGCGTTGCGGGCTCTTATCAATCCACCGTGCAGTTCAACGGCGCGCCGGGCAATCGCCAATCCAACGCCAGCCCCGGAATGCGCTGTGCTGCCGTCTGATACGCGTGTAAAGAAAGGCTCGAAAATTCTTTCCTCGTCCGCCGGATCGATGCCCGGTCCATCATCGCCGATCGTGATTTTTACGCCGCCCGCCGGCATCCTGTCGACTGATACCCTGGTGTGTTCCCGGGAATGCCGGATCGCATTGCGGACCACATTTTCGATCGCTTTGTGCAGCAACGATTCATCAATCTCCAATACACATGTCTCGCCGGGTGTAAACGCGATCAACTTCTGATGGCTTTCGCCCTCATATCGGGCATCTTCTACGATCTCACTAACAAGCCTGTTCAGGTCCACCGGCTGGCGATCAACACGGGCCCCGGTCTCAAGCCGCGCCATGCTCAGGATCTGGCCGATCAATTCGTTCAGGTTCTCAGCCTCCTGTTCGATTCGATCCAGATGAACATCCGCCTTATCGCCGCTTTTTTGCCTGATCAACCCGACTGCGGCCTGCATCCTGGCCAGCGGTGAACGCAATTCATGCGAGACATCCCTTAAGAGTTGCTGCTGCGAACCGAGCAATTCCTCAATGCGATCGGCCATGCGATCGAAATCCGCTGCGAGCTCGCCGAATTCATCTTTGCGTTTGGCAATCGACGGTCCTACGCGGGCGCCGAGATCGCCGGCCGCGATCCTCTGCCCGGCTGTCCGCAAAGCACGTATAGGTCGCGTCAAATACCGGGCCAACAACAGGCACGCGCCGCCACTCAATAACACAAGAATAAATGGAAATAACGCGCGCGCCTCCGGTCGCAGAAACCAGCCTCCGAAACGTGGGCGAAAACCGGGGACCAGCATTCGATACGTTTGACCATCAGCGGCTTCCAACCATTGAATTCGCGGTGACCGCACGCGACCGGGAGCGGGCCCTCTTCGATTAAACGGTCTGGTCCCGCGACGAATCCGGTCAAGCCCGGCCGGCAGCGGCCTCTGAAGCAGATCTTCGCCTGCCTGGTCGATGATCAGCAGCGGCGGCATCGGTTGCTGCTCCTGGCGACTCTTCAGCCAGTCCCGTAAGCCATCCTCGCCTCCCTCATCGAGGGCTTGTTGAGCTTGTCGTGACAGAATTTCCAGTGAATCGCGTAGCACATTGAAACGGGTATTAACCAATTCATCACGGAACACAATTGAATTCACGGCAACAGTCACAATGACCGTCATGATGATAACCAGCCAAAACGATATAAAGATGCGCCAATACAATCGCGTCATGATCGCGTGCCTAATGCGTTACGAAAATATACCCCTGACCGCGCACGGTCTTGATTAGCGGTGATCCGTCATCGGCCGCACCGAGTTTCTTGCGCAGGTTTGCCATATGCGTATCCAGACTTCGGTCATAAACCGTCAGACGCCGTCCCAGCGCCTTCTCCGTGAGCTCTTCTTTACTGACCACCTGTCCGGCCGAGCGCAGCAACAACTCTGCAATAATGAATTCGGTCGCCGTGACCGGCACCGGTTCTCCATTCCTGAATAGACTTTGCGAGCCCGGTTCAATACTGATCTGTCCTTGCACGATTCGTCCTGTTTCCCTGGACGACATTCGCACCCGGCGAAGTATTGCCCGGAGCCGTGCCAGAAGCTCACGGGAATTGAAGGGCTTCGGAAGATAATCATCAGCACCGATTTCCAGGCCGACGATACGATCGACCTCATCACCACGTGCAGTCAGCATCAGTACGGGGACATCGGAAGCCTTGCGGATCTGACGCAAGGCTTCAAAGCCGTCCATGACCGGCATAGTGATGTCCATAACGACGACATCGATATCACCTGCATTGGCGGTATCTACTCCAGCCTGGCCATCATGCACCGTAACAACATCGAAGCCCTCGCGCTGCAGGTACTCGGCCAGCATCTGGCAAAGTTGCAGATCGTCGTCGACGAGTAAAACGCGCCTGCCATCGCAGCCTTTATCCATTTCGTGGGCCATTTTTGCCATTCCTGCCACTGATTCCAAGCTAACTGGAGGCTCGATGCAAGGCAGCTTTGCAATTCTTTGCAAATCTTTGCCTTTCCCGCGCACTGCTTCGGATCTGGATGTCTAGACTACAGCCCATCAACGCAACGCAACAGCACACTTTGGCGACACGGGAGATCGATTAATGAACAACCTTATTCTGATTCTGATCGCTATATCCTTGTTAGGTACAAGCATCGCCCTGGCCGGAAAACATCGTCCGGGAGGTGCTCGGATGATGGGCGGCGACCCGATAGAAGCCATGGCTACACGCCTCGACCTGTCAGAGGAACAACAAACCGCAATTCGAAAGTCTTTCGAGGACTCCAAAGAACAAGGGCAGGCGCTACGCGAGCAAATCGACGAGCTGCGCAAGCAGGTCACCGAAAATATTCGCACGAATGGTTATCAGGAAGATCAGGTTCGGCTGATGGTGGAGAATAATATTCCACTGATGGTGGACGCGATGATGCTGCGCATCGGCACAATGGCCAGGATTTACGAACAGTTGACACCCGAGCAGCAAGCCGAAGCAGCGAAATTTCTTGAGAATGGCGGGCCGCGCAGGTGGCGACACCGCGGCGGCGGCTTTGGCTGGGATTCTCCATAAAAGTCATAATCCAGCCGGCGGTGCCGCCCCATTTTGGCATCGCCGGTTGTTTTGCATGCGGGCCTTATTCTGGTGCATACAGCGTATTGCTGCTTTTTAGCAGACGACGACCGCGCCGCTGACCAGCCCCGACTCCCCTGCGGTTTCGATCCACAGCGACGCAACACGTCACAGTCGCTTTTACATATCCCGGTCAGCCGAAAAAGTAACGCCCACTCATCAATCGCCGGAGACCGCTCGTCGGGCGCCTTTTTGCATACTTTTTTTGTGACCTGCGTCCGGAATTTGCCCTTATGACCGTCAGCACGGTTGCTCGACCTTTAAATAATCCGGTGATTTTACAATGACTTAGATTTGCCCTGAACCGAAGCCGAATCAGGATTATGTGAAACAACTGCCCGGCGATCACCTCGATTCCGTGAATCGCAGGAACTGAGTCAACGTTTTGGGTGCTGCCCTTTCCTAACATCGCGGTCTGAGAGACATATAGATCGAGGGCAGAGAATTGTTCAACACCGGTTACAGGCAACGCGGGTTTACGCTAGGCGAGCTACTGACAACCATGACGGTGATCGGGCTGAGCTTATCGTTCGCCGTGCCAGGCTTTAATAGCATCATCAACAACAATCGGCGGGCGTCCGGGATTAACCAGCTCGTATCCACCATGTATCTCGCGCGCAGCGAGGCGATTACGCGTAATTCCCAGATTACTGTCTGCCCAAGCATGAATGGCAATAACTGCCAGGCCGTGGCATGGAATGAGGGGTGGCTGCTTTTCGCCGATGCAAATCGTGATCGCTCAGTTGACCCGGGCGAATTCATACTGGGTCATATGCCCGCAAATGGCAGGCTGGATATCCAGTCAGCGGAATTTAGCACGTTCTTTGTCTACCGTCCGAACGGTCGCCTGATGGTGAATACCCCTGCTGAAAATACGGGCCAGATGACGATTTGTGACCCGCGTGGCGCAGAACATGCCCGCGTCCTGATCGTCAACGCCAGTGGACACCCCCGACTCTCCGAGTATCAGTCAGACGGTTCAACTCCGGTATGCCCGTAATTGATCCATCATGAAGGGAATTAATTGAGAGCAAATATGCATAAACCCGAACGACAATCCGGATTCAGCCTGGTAGAAGTGCTGGTAACTTTAGTTGTAACCAGTGTCGCCTTGCTCTCGTCTGCAACTCTGCAGCTACAGTCGAAGCGATCGATGTTCGACTCGGCGCAACGCACGACTGCGGCACACATGGCCAATGATTTTTTTAGCCGCATGCGGGCCAACCCGACTGAATTGGCCACTTATATCCCAGTCGGCACGATTGGAAATGGAACGCTGGCCGCGCCTGCCAGTAATTGCCTGGACCCCCTCGTGGTCTGCACGGATACGCAAATGGCGATATTCGACCTTTGGCAATGGGAGCAGCACATCGACGGCCGGCTCGAAATCAACAGCCAGGGCGCAGCCGCCGGTGGCTTAATGGCGGCAACAGCCTGTATTACCGGACCAGCCGGTGCACCGGGCGCGAGCGGTTATTACACGGTTGTGATCGCCTGGCGCGGCCTGATCGATACCGGCAACCCGGCCATTAACAATTGTGGCGCTGGTACCGGCAACTACGGAGCAGGCAACGCCTTCCGACGTGTGCTCGTGGTGCAGTCATTTGTCAGTTCCACTTAAGTTAACGCCAACGGAGTTCGACGATTCATGAGAAATGCAACACAAAACGGCTTTACGTTGACCGAGTTAATGATCGCCATGGTACTGGGGGTAATTCTCGCGGGTGGCGTCGTAAACCTGTTCGTCATCGGTCAAAAAAGTTTCCGCATGGATGAAAACGTTGCGCGAATGCAGAACGAGGGACGCTTCGCAATAAATGAAATAGTCAGGGACATTCGCATGGCCGGCTATATCGGCGAACTCGTGCATCCGGTGGCGATAGCCCCGGTCCCGGGATTGGCCGTTGGGACAGATTGCGGTGTTGCCGGACAACCAAACTGGATGATCGACTTCTTCGACGCCGTAACTGATGAAATCAATACCCTGACAATAGTAGACAACGCCACGGGCGCAGCTGCAAATGCCAGTTTCTCGTGCATTAACGCCGGCGAGCTGCTGCCGCAAACAGATGTTGTCGGTATAAAACGTTTCGCCGGCCGATCCGTGCCGCCCGCCTCGCTTGTAGCCAACACCATCTACATGCAATCCAATGCGATGGAAGGCATCCTCTATAAGGATCCGCTTGCCGTAGGCGCAGGTGTAGTCGGCGCCTTGAACGACTGGGAATACCGGCCGAGTATTTATTACATTCGTAACTTTACGAACACCGCCGGCGACGGCATTCCGTCTCTCTGCCGCAAGGCGCTCAACTTCACAGCGGCCACCGATATACAAACCGAGTGCGTCGCGGCCGGCATCGAAAATTTACAGATTGAGTATGGACTGGACAATGACGGCAGCGGCAGCGCCGACCAGTACCTGTCCAATCCGACCTTGACCCAGCTTCAGAGGGTAATTTCCGCACGCGTATTCGTGCTCGCGCGGACGCTGAACCAGGACATCGGCTACACGGATAACCGGACCTATACGTTGAGTAATGCTCAGGCATTCACGCCGAATGACACTTTTCACCGCCGCCTGTACACGATGACGGTACCCATTTTTAACATGCGCAACCGCGCGCGACTGCTGATTGGAATCTAACGATGCGACCAAAACAACAAATGCGAGTCAAGCAACGCGGAGCGGTGATGATGGTCACCCTGGTTTTTCTGGTCGTGCTCGGCATTATGGCCTTAACGTCAATGCAAAGCAGCAAGCTCGAACTCCGCATGGCCGGTAACGAGGCCGTGCGGGCGACAGCGCACCAGATCTCACAAGCACTGATCGACGCAATTATTGCGACGCCCGTGATGACCCCGGTGATCGGCAACACGGGCTTCACGCTGTGCACCAACGGGCAACCGAACTGCAATCTGGCCAGCCTGTTTATGCCCGGCGTATTGGCGATCGATGTCGCCGCCGGGGATCTAAACGCAACGGCCCAGCTGGTTGCAATCGGCACCCCGCCGCCCGGTACCGGCTATAGCGCCGACGATTTCGATGCCAACTACTACACGGTTATCTCAACCTACGATCGGTCCGACGAAGGTCTCGGTCGGTCGGTACTTACGCAGGGCATCATCATATTGACCCAAAAACCTTAGTGGACGAGTTTATGAGCGACAGAAAGATAAATTTCAGAACCAGATTTACTTCACTAGCCGGCGCTGGCTTACTCGTGTTCCTCGGTGGTAGCGGTCAGGCCGACGATACCGACGTTTATATCGGCAATGCACTACCACCCGGCAGTCAACCACTGGTGATGTTCAGCCTGGACTGGCGTCCAAACCTGGGGTCAACTGCTTGCCAGGGCACGGAGTGTGATTTCCTGATCAACGAGGGATACCTGTCACCTGTCGGTCCGTATACGTTCTTTGACGTGCTGCGAGCCGTGCTGAAAAAAGTCATGGAGCCGCTCGAGGGTATATCGATCGGGCTAATGATGAATCACGACCACAAGCAAGGTTGTGCAAACAAACCGCTCAACGGCTGCAGCAACGGCGGCTTTATCGCTCTCGGTGTACAGCCCTTCGTGAAGGGTGACACGAACGGCGCAAAGGAAGATTTTCACGAGTATCTTGCTGATATTCCGACGCCCCAGGGTACCGCAAGCCATAAATACCAGGGCAAAGAACTGTTCTTCGAACTATACCGGTATTTCACCGCCGGTGGCATTTATAACGGTCATGTTGGCTTTCTGGATTTTTCGACTGATGAGAATTTCAATATGGATGTCGATACGCCTGACACCATGTGGGATGAAAGCATTGAAAGCGGTAACAATTACGTCTCACCGCTCAGCACGGCCGGCGCTTGCAGCAAATTGTTCACCGTCAACATGATGTTCCAGGTGTCACAGCAGGAAGATGATTCCGATGCTGTGATTGGGGCGGCCGCGCCGTCCGGCATGGGTATTGCCAAGAAAAACCGCACATTTCCCGGCGTTATCGAGTGGCTGAATGACAAGGATCTCGGCGATGGTTCGTATGGCACGGTGCCAGACCTCCTTGGTGAACAGAACGTCACTTCATATTTCATCGTTGACCCGAATTTCATCAATGTCACGACGACCGAATACGCGCGCGCCGGCGGCACCAATGCACCCTTGCCGCTTAGCGAAGAACCGGAGGAACTCGTCAATACGCTGACGGATATCTTGAACCAGATCATCAGTGTCAGCACGACCTTCGTATCGGCATCAGTCCCGGTCAACTCGTTTAACCGGGCCGAGATTATCGACAATATTTATATTTCTCTTTTCCAGGTGGAAAAAAGCGGCAAACCGACCTGGACCGGAAATGTCAAGAAGCTACGCATAACAGGCCTTGCGGATGGCATTCCGACCGTAGTCGATGCAAGGAACGAACCCGCGATCGCCGCCGACGGGCGTTTAAGGTATGGCGCCTTGACCTATTGGACCGATGCCGGTGCGCTTCCCGATCCTGACGTCGATACCGGTGAAATTTCCGGCTCCGATGGACGCAGTGTCGACCTCGGCGGTGCCGGGCAGAAAATACCCGGCTATATTAGTCCTTTTCCCGGCGTTCTGAATGCCGACGCGGGCGCCCGGCAACTTTTTTACAACAACCCGGGTTCAACTAACCTGATTCCGTACAATGCTGACGTTGTGACGGCAACGGCGCTGCAAGGCGTAATGGGCGCGGCAGATGTAAACGAAGCGCTGGAAATCATGTTGTATGCGCGTGGCATTGATATCGATGACCTGGATGGCGATGGCGCCCGAGCGGAAGCCCGACCGTGGATTTTTAATGATCCACTGCATTCGCGGCCGCTGCCGATCAATTTCGGCGCCCGCGGAGGCTATTCCGCCGCTAACCCGGCAATTTATATTGCCGTTGCATCGAATGACGGATGGATGAGATTCATTCGTAATACGACAACAGGTGGCGCTGAAAGCGGCGAGGAAGCCTGGGCATTCATGCCGCAGATCATCATGGACAAGCTCAAAATCCTCAGAACCAATGCCGTCGGCGCCAAACATCCCTACCTCGTCGATGGCTCACCTGTCACCTACCTCGACGACAAGAATCAAAACGGCACAATCGACGCTGGTGAAAAAGCCTATCTACTTTTCGGCTTACGCCGCGGCGAAAAAGCGCTCTACGGACTTGACGTCAGTGATCCCGAAAATCCGAAGTTGCTCTGGCCGCCGATCAAGAAAAGCGGTGACTTCACCGAACTCGGCTATACGTTCAGTACACCACGCGTCATCATCACGAAGGCCGGCGGTACGCAAAGGCCGGCTCTGGTATTTGGCGGTGGTTATGACTTCAATAAAGATCTTCGCGGGGCCGTTGGCACCGATGATGCCGAAGGCAATGCGTTATACGTCATTGATCTGGAAACCGGTGATCTGATCTGGAAAGCAGTCGGCAGCGGCATAGCCGCAGCTGATACTTTTATTCATCCCGATCTCGTCGACAGTATCCCATCGCCCGTTACAGTACTGGACAGTAATGGTAACGGCCGCCACGATCGCCTGTATGTCGGTGACACCGGTGGCAATGTATGGCGTGCGGATATCAACGGTATTGACACGTCGCAATGGAAGCTGACGCTGCTCGCCCGTTTGGGTCGTCATGCGCCTTCATCAGGCGGGAAGGCCGATGACCGGCGCTTTTTCCATCGCGGAGACATCGTCCAGACGTTCGAAGGTGACGAGCGAGTTGACGTTTTCGTAATTGGCAGTGGGGACCGGCCCGATCCCCTGGATAAGGGCGGCTCTGTAAATAATTTCGCCTATATGATCAAGGACTTCCATACTGCTGTGGGCGGTGGTGTCGACAGTAATCTGGAGCACGCGGACCTGGGCGATGTCACCAATACCTGCCTGACGGAAGACTCCGCATGTACCGCGGACCTGACCTACGGTTGGGCGCTGGGCATGGAAACCCTCGGCGAAAAGATTCTGGCCAAGCCCATCGTCATCGCGAACACGGTCTATTTTACGAGTTACCTGCCGACCGGTGGTTTTAACAAGCTCACTTGCGCACCTAGCGAAGGTGCCGGGAATTTGTACGCCGTGGCCTTGAAAAATGCCTCGGCAGTGCATAATTTCGACACGACTACCGAAGATTCCGAGCGCATCGTCCTTCTGAAAAGCGCGGGAATTCCATCCGAGGTGGTGGCCATTTCAACACAACTGGGCGTGAAACCATCAACTTATATCCTGCCGCCTGGCGGGCCGATCCTCCCGACATCGGCAACACCCCGGCTGAAGACTTTCTGGTTCGAGGAAGAAGACACGGATCTGTAATGGATCGGGCGATCCAGTATATTTTTTGGAGTGACACAACATGAATCAATATGAGAAATCAGGACATCAACATCGACAGCGTGGCTTCACGTTAATCGAATTGATGATTGTTGTCGCGATCATCACGATACTGGCGGCGGTCGGCTATCCGTCATACACGCAGTACGTCATGCGCAGTCACCGCCAGGCCGCGAAAAACGCAGCTTTCCAGATCGCCGACCGCCAGGAACAGTTTTTCCTCGATAATCGCAGCTATGCACTGACCCTGTCGGCAATGGGTTATACAGGCGACGTCATCGGCTTGAAAAGAGACGGTCAGTTCACGACGCCCGGCGATGTCGATCGTACTTACTTGCTGACCCTGGGTAATACCGCGGCAACGACGTTTACAGTGCTGGCGGTACCGCAACTCGTCCAGGCAACGCGCGATACGGACTGCATGACGATGACGCTGACTCAGAGCGGCGAGCGTGACCAAAGCGGCACGAGCACAGAATGCTGGTAGCTATTGCAGGACGGTCGGTATTGCAGCCGGCGCCGTTCTTAGCCCGAATATTCGGGATTCCAGTTAGGCCGATCTGGCGAATAGGCCATCGCCAGGTAATCCAGTATTCGGTCGAGTAAGGTCCGTTCGAGCGGCGCCATGCCTTGCTCCTCAACCATGTAAGTCAGTGTCTCGTCCCACTGTCCCCGAGTCATGCCCTGTTGCTCGACCAGTTGCATGGAATGACAGGCCGAGCAAATCGCATAGGTCTCGCGGCGCCCCTCGCCCGGCGGCATATCCTCCCAGGGCCCGGCGTCAGCCCCCGCCAGAGCGGACTGGACACTCAACACTAACAGCATGACCAGTATGCGTGGCATTAACTCAGTCGCACGGCGATGCGGTGCATCGTGTTATTCAAATAACCCTTCGGATTCCATGCGATCGCAAAGGGCTGCATCTGGCCTTTTTCATCGGTAGCCCGGGCCCAGACTTCATAATAGCCGGCCACTGGAAAGCTCAGGTCCGCGGACCACGCTTGCCATGAATATTTATTCGGCGGCGCATCGACGCGCGCACTGATCCAGGTGCGGCCAAAATCAATCGACACATGCATCGCACTGACCGCCAGATCTCCGGCCCATGCATGGCCGCGCAGGCTCAGCTTGCGTTGCCCGGCCGGCAAGGCAACACCACTTTTTGGAGAACTGATAAACGACTTGACCGGCATTGCTTCGATAATCCGAAAATCCTCCTCGGGCACGGTCTGCCCTGGCGCCACGGGATATTTCGGCACACGGTAAGAAGTGCCGGTCATCTTGGCGCCGTCGTGCACTTGATCACGCACCCAGATCCGGGTCAACCATTTCTGCGAGCACGATCCAGGCCAGCCCGGCGCAACAACGCGCAGCGGCGCGCCGTTCATTGGGTGAATGTCCTCACCATTCATCTCAAAGGCGATCAACGTATGTGGATCCAGGGCTTTGGCCAGAGGTATGCCGCGGGAGATCGGTAATTTGTCAGCTCGACCGGAAAGGTGGGTATCGGCGCCAAAATGCCCGGTATAAATCGCCGCCGATTTAAGCCCTGCCGCCTGCAGCACGTCGCGATAACGTACGCCTGCCCACTGCGCGTTACCGATTGCACCGAGACTCCACTGATTCCCCCTGCCAGGCGGGTTGAACGCGGCGCGGCCGTTACCTCCACACTCCAATTGCAGTTGTAATTTGACGACGTCAAAATTACGTCGCAGGTCATCTATACTCAATTCGAGCGGGCGGTCGACTTCTCCATCCACCTTGAGCCGCCACGATGCAGGGTCTACATACTGCGGCGGTATGCCGTTGTTGCGAATAAAATGCCGGCTGGTCGGCGTAACGTCGTCATCGAGAAAATGAACCGGGGTTTCCGCATTCAACGGCCGGTCATTCAACAAGCGCAATCCATTCTTCCCGTCGATTACAAAAGCTTCATCGCTTTCGGCGAAGGCGGCTGGTATAAGACCAGCCGGAAAATTACGCCAGAACGGGATTCCTGAACCCAGCAGCGCACTCATGAACGCGAGCCCGGAACGTTTCAGAAAGCCCCTGCGACTCCCGTCAACCCGCCGACCGAATATCTCGGCATCAGCCCGTTCCGGATCGGCGGCATACCACTCACGGATTCCGCGTTCCCTTTTGACTCTCATCGGCAGCCCTCCGGCGGTCCTACAGACTTATTTAACGGACAGGCCGAATAATACGCGAATCGGGCAGCCTCACTGCACGTTGAAGAACACGGCTATCGAGCACCCCGGCCGACAAAGCACGTTCGGCGCTCCGGCTCCGGGCGGGGCAACAGGGAGAGCGTCGCGAATCCTTTTCCTCGCCGGCTCTTTGCCGCGAACAGAAGAACGCGTATGATCTGACAATAAACAACAAGCCCAAAGGTGGCCAGATATGCCCCTCCAAATTTCTTTCGAGCTCAGCGATAAAGACCTGGAGCACTTCAAGAGCATGGCGATGTCAGCGCAAGAAGCTGTGGGCGATGCGAATCTCGATCGGGAAGCTATTGCGCAGGCCGCGCGCCAAGTCTTCGAGGCCGCCGATACCGATGCCGAATTACCGGAGTTTATCTCGACCAGGCTCGCGAAGCTCGAGGTACTCGTGGATATGGTCATAGACAAGGAATGGCAGCTCCCGGAAGAAGAAATGACCCGCGTATGCAGCGCGATGGCGTATTTCGCTAACCCCGATGATTTGATCCCGGATCGTATTCCAGCCATCGGATTTCTCGACGATGCGATCATGGTCGAGTTGATGGTCGAAAATCTTCTGGACGAAATCGAGGCTTACCAGGAGTTCTGCCAATTCCGAACCGCCGAGATCGAGCGGCGAACCAACCAGGGCTTGTCCACAGATGTCGGCAAAGAAGACTGGCTGGCCGACAAAAGAGCCGTACTGCATCATCGGATGCGCACCCGGCACAAGCAGCGAATGAGCGCCCCATCGCGGATTATCAAGCTCTGGTAAACGCCTCCGCAATCAGGCTGTTGTTGCACTTCGGTGGAACCGAAATCTGACCCCGGATTGTTTCTTATTGGCTCTGATCCATATTTGCCGCTATCGTCACCTGCGGTACGCTGATCGTGACCATGCCGTCATCCTGCCACTCGGACACCTGGACATCGACACCCAGAAGTTCCGCCTGGCCCTTGATCCTTGGGACCGTCCAGATTTCGTGAATTTCCTTTTCCGTGAGGTCATGCTGACCAATGCGGGTGCTCTGCGCCAGCACATTACCATAGGGCGATCTGAAGGTGATCGTACCGGGCTCACGCTGCGCATCTTCTACAAGCTGATAAAAGCAGCTGGTGCGGTCGGTGATAGCCAGCAATGCCAGTTCCTGATTTCCTGTTTCCCTGATCAGCTTACCCACGCGGGTCAGCATCGGAGACTGCGTGCGGACTTCCATCTGTATCAGGTCGTCGAGAAGGTCGTGATCTTTCGCAAACTGAATGTACGTCAAGGTCATCTTCACTAATGCATCGTTCATTTCATGCATATACGGTTCGTCGGAGTTAATAGTTTTGATCGCTGTGGAAACCGCAAATCCCAGTCGCCTCTGTCGTTGCGCATCGCTGAAGTCATGACCCGTATTACTCGCCGGAGTAAATCCGGACGGGCTTATACCCATAATGGTTTCGGCTATCGCTTCACCGAGCTTCTGCTCACTACCTTCGAAACCGCTGTATTGAGCGAAATTGCGTTGCCCCTCTCCCGCTTGCGCTGCAGCCACCAGGCAAAATCCCGCGAGAGTCGCTAGTACTAACCGTTTGGTGAATGTCATCGTCTTATCCTCCGAAAAGAACGTGGCCTGCCAATGGGCAGGCACTAACGTTAGCAAGGCATCGCAGACAGGGTCTAGCGCCCTGAGTTAGCCTGACCGCAGGTCAGATCAACAAGCCGGAAACCCTTACAGCCATTGGGCTCCAGCAGGCTGGTTTCTAATAAAACCTCAATCCTCTAATAAACTGACCGGTTTGACACGTACGACACCTCGTCGGTAGACCGCCGTCGTCGTCTCTCCTGAGTGCGCCAGCATCACTTGAGCATCCCTGATGTCTTCATGCTCGGTCGCCGCCATGGCCCGGATATCGTGGAAATGGAATCCTGCTTGCAGCCGGTGCCATGCATTATCTATCGTCCCGCGCTTCCACTGAAGTGTCCTGGGGCTAATAAATACGTAGGGGCTAATCCGGCCGCTGGTGGTCTGCAGGGCCAGTGCCTGGTCGATCACGGACCGTACGCTAGGCGTCCAGGGGATTAGTCGGGGGCGCGGCTCAGTGTCCTTGGTCTTGTGTGGGACATACACGACACCTTCACCCGTAAGGTTGTCTCTACGCAACCCGATACAGTCTCCGCGGCGGGCTCCGGAGACGTAGGCGAAGTCCATCAGCACGGCAATGTAGGGGCCAGCCCTCTCTCTGACTGCGATGAACTGTTCCTTGCTAGGGAGGAAGGACCGGGAGTGTTCTGCGTTCCTCTTCACTTCATTGCATGGATTAGAGTCCAGATAGCCTATCTGGATCGCCCAAGAGAGTATCGAGGACAGTACAGCCACGTGGCGATTGGCAGATACCGTGCCCAATGCTGCTGGTACTCCTTTAATAAGGTGTCGGTCATAGCGCATGAACTGTTTGATGTGGGCGGGCCGGATCTGGTGTGGCGGTGCGGTGCCGAAGAAGGCCTCGAGGCGAGTCGCGCAGCGGTCGAAATCTAGCTGGGTTCTGGGGGCTTTTGCCAGGAGACCCTCAGGGTCTGTTCGCCACTCCTGGATGACTGTTCTCATATTCACTACGTTCGTAGTTCCTTTGAGAACATGCAGGGCCTTGTACATCTCAGCCTCAGTCCGGCCCAGGCGCAGCCACTTGTTCTGTGGAGTGACGTAATAATAAGAGTGGTTCTTGAGAAAAACGCGGGTGGGGAGTCCTCTGCTCTTCAGTTTAGGTCGCGACATGGCGGTGCCCACTCTTCTTCTTGGTGCTGTGGATCCAGTTTACTCTCGACCGCACTGAGAAGCACCCGAGGCCACCCGTCGCGGCCTATCTCATATCTGTAGCCATTCTTACCCAGCCAGCCGCGAATGCGCTGGCACTGTTGGTAACCAGAGAGATCTCTTAGTTCTTGTTGTGATAACAGGGTCAGCCCCACGTGTGCCCTTCCAGGTAAAAAAAATTAGTTCTTTATTTAAGTTTCGCGTTTAAAAATCGGTCCCGAAAGCTGTACCGTCCCCTTGGGGACGTAACGGACATGCATAACGAAATCATCGAACTCCAGCGCACTTAGTATTTTCTGATTGATGTAAAGATTGTATTGGCGCGTCTCTCTAATTTCCCCGGTGCGGTAATGTCTGCCGCCACTTAAAGTTGCCCCCTGAAGCTGATAGTAGTCAATCCACTCCAGCGGGTCAGCGTCTTCGGTTAATATTACCTGCACCCGAAACTCACCATCCATTTCGCGTAATTTTTTTGCGTTACGGATTTTTGGCGCGGTGGGGTCGATTGCGAACCGGTGTTCAGTGTTCAGTTTGTTTGTCCGGTTCGCTATCCTCTTCCAACGCTCGTTGGTGTTCGCCCAAGAGCCTTTCTTTACCCACCTGCCGTCGTATTCTTTGCAGTCGGTTTTATCGAAGGCGCAGTAGTAATACCCATAATCGAACCAAGCCGCTGCGAGCAGAGCGATGCCGAACACGATTAGGAAGGTCTTATTCATGGAGCTTCACTCCGCTGCCGTTCCCTTACGCCCTTGGCTTCCGATGTAAAAGGCCCAGACCCTTTTGGCAGAGGATCGTCTTTGTTAATGATCCGCCTTACGGA